>MDTB01004856.1_pt1 | contig 48684 bp, 45 predicted proteins | sample 811161 | NCBI WGS metagenome assembly MDTB01 (sample SAMN05326650, study PRJNA326480) | marine metagenome | isolation source: seawater | place: Mediterranean Sea | collected 2009 | reverse complement strand
TGGCGTCCCCTAGGGGAGTCGAACCCCTGTTGCCGGGATGAAAACCCGGTGTCCTAGGCCTCTAGACGAAGGGGACAATCTTCGTGAGAAGCGCGAAATTCTATGTAGCGAAAAGCTTTTCGTCAAGTTGTGATTGATTCTTAAATCGAGCTACCTAGGACGAATAGGAATTTTGTTTTATTTAATATGGGAATCATCAGTTTATGGTCAGAAAGAAGCCGTTATTGTTGATTTGCCACAATTGCTATGCGTTGGAACTGATCCTTCGCCATTAAAATGGTCGTATTTATCTTCACGCAGTACTATGTGCCCATAAAATCTCAAAGGCCCCTATCTTTTATCCTGATGGGAGGGATAGATTGTTGGTAAACTAATAGCACAAAGGAAAGGGGGGGCAGCTTTCTAAAGGATATTATCGAGAATGGTGAGTAGTTTAGGTTCAGAGAAGACAGAATATGTAACCTCGTATCAGCCCTCATTACTAGAAAAGGTTTCGAGAAAAAAACAACGGCATAGGCTGGGACTGACGGGTAAAAAATTACCTTTTGGAGGTCATGATGTCTGGAATGCATATGAATTTACCTGGCTAAATCCGAAAGGAAAGCCAGAGGTCGCGCTCGCTCAGCTAAAAGTCCCGGTAGTGTCCGCAAATCTCGTTGAGTCCAAATCGCTAAAACTATATCTTTGTTCGTTCAGCAAGACGTCTTTCAAAAATCAAGCAGCACTAATTGGCACCTTGGAGGCTGATCTTGCTAAGGCTTTCGGTGGCCCTGTTTCTGCAATACTCAAAAATCCTGATCAAGTATCCCGGGAAGGAATCAAATCCCGAGAGGGTAAAAGTATCGATGATCTAGATATCGATATATCCGATTATCAAATCGAATCAGGTCATTTAGTTTTAGAAGCGGAATCACCGGCGAGTGAGATACTTTATACCGATTTATTTATGTCGCTTTGTCCAATTACGGGACAGCCTGATTATGCAACGGTTTCGGTCACTTATACCGGTAATCGAATAAGTCATAAGGGATTATTACGCTATCTTGTATCCTACCGAGATCATGCGGACTTCGCAGAGCAGACCTGTGAGCGAATTTTTATCGACATTTCGGAACGGTGCAATCCGGATGCGCTGGCAGTTGGCCTTCAATTTAGTCGGCGGGGAGGCGTTGATATCAATGCTTATAGGATACTTGGGATAAAAGAACCCGAGTTCATCAGAAACTGGCGTCAGTAAAATACGATCCCATGGCGTGAGAAGCACTTTTTTTAAGCCTCACCCTACCTGAATGGGTAGCAAATGTTTTTAAGGAATTATTTATTATGGATACGTTAGCGGCACTTCATAACCGAATATCTTCACCTCGACTTTCAGGAGAAGTGAGCGAAGAGCATCTTCAGAATATTTTTAAGGCAGCCTTACGTGCGCCAGACCATGCCCAGTTGAAACCTTGGCGATTTCTTATCATCAAAGAAGAAGCTCGGAATAAATTGGGGGAGTTATTTGCCCAAGCGGAGAGGGAAGGGAATCCTGAACAAACGGTTCAAATGTCTGAAAGAGCAAGATCTAAACCATTGAGGGCTCCAATCATCGTCGTATGTATTGCAAAGCTTGTGGAACATAACAGTGTCCCCGAGGTGGAACAAATACTCTCGTGCGGTTCGGCAGTGCAAAATATGCTGCTGGCTGCCTATGCGCAGGGAGTGGGAGCAATGTGGCGCACTGGAGGTATGGCTTATAACGATCTTGTTAAAAAGGGTCTAGGAATCAGCGCTAGTGAGCAAATAACTGGTTATCTTTATCTGGGTCAAATAGAAGGAAGGAGCAAAATAGTCCCAGCGCTTAAGGTTGATGAATACTTCTCGGTTTGGAAAGGTTAGATGGTGCGTGACGTTAACTATGCGTTATACTAAGCTTTCCACCTTGGTCCTCCCGCAATGAATAGTTGTGAACCCCGCCAGGCCCGGAAGGGAGCAACGGTAGCGATGAATTTGTGTGCCGGGATGTGGCTAAGGTGGTCTTACAAGGTCCTCGCATTTTACCGAATAACACCAAAACACGAAGGCTGAATCTGTAAGTCCTGATTAATCGGTCAAATTAGCGTTAACGGAGAGGTGTCCGAGTGGTTGAAGGAGCACGCCTGGAAAGTGTGTATACGGAAACGTATCGAGGGTTCGAATCCCTCTCTCTCCGCCAATCAAATGAAAAGAGTGTTTTGGACGCGTAAGACGTTGGCAAAAAATTCGGTAGCATCAAACATGCAGGACGGCCTCTTAGACTATTATGTTCTTTTCAGTCGTTTTTCGAGGCTAGCAGAAACTCCAAGGGAATATGTAATCGGTCCCTCCAAGCGCTGATCATATGGCCCTCACCCTCAAAGATTTTACTGATCCAGTCGACACCATGAGAGAAGCCGCGCTCTTGCATAATGGCATTCATTTGTTGATGTCCTCGCCCGTACTGCGCATCCAGGTTTTTGGTGCCGCGATCAAAGTAGATTCGATGGTTTCCCGCTTTAGGCCAGTTATCCTTATACCAATCAGTTACTAGATCTCCCCCTGCTGGCCAGTGGGTTGAAAGACAAGCTGCACCCCCGAAGAGGCTTGGATATTCAGCGATGGCGTAGGCAGAGATCATACCGCCCATACTCGATCCCATAATATAGGTATTTGCGCGGTCGACTTTCGATCGATAATGGGTATCAATGTATGGTTTTATTTCTTCAACTAAAAACCGCAAATACTTATCAGAAGTGAGGCTTTCTATCCAGACTTCCTTTTTTAACTCCATACCATCAAAACCTGTTCCTCGCTTATGACCTTCGAACATCTTTTGAGGCATGTACTCAGTTCCTCTTTTCGTCGGTAGATTCCAAACAGAAACTAAAATCACGGGTTCAATTGTTTCATCATAAACTAACTTTGAAACCGTCTTGTCAACATCCCAAAAGAGCCCTCCGTAGTACCAGCCCATACCGCCATTAAAAAACCCCTTGTTGAGAGGCGATGTGGAGTTATCAAACATCATTTGTCCATCATGAAGATACATGACTGGGTAGCGTTGATTGGAATTCTGTTCATATCCAGGTGGTAACCAGACATCGATCGGGCGGTTTTCTACAAACGCAGATCTAAAACCGTCAATATGATGAAATGATCCTGCATTGTGATTTTTGTCCGCGATAAACTCCTTACTAGCCTTTCAGAATAGCTCTATGTATTTTTTAAACCGCTTCCCAGTAAGCGTGTGCGGTCCATATAAACCGTCAAAGGCGCTTTTGATTACTACTGCTTTACAATTGATTTGTGCCAACGTGATAACAGTAACGTATTTCGGAAAAAAATCAGTAGGACTTTTTTTCTGGTGACCAACACATGTGATAAAGGTAGATATATTGTATTCGTGAGATAGCGCTTTGACTGTATCGTTCGTATCATCCACGAGAATCTGAATGTCTTCACACTTTTTCAGAGACTCCTCATTTCTTTGTAGCAAACTACCTTCCGTCCCCATATCGCGATAGTGGACGCGATGGTTGTCCGTAAAATAAATATTGCCATGATCAACAATAGGCAGGACGGAATACTGATTGATATTGTCGACAAGCCTTTTGATTAAGGCATCTGCATTACTCGATCGGTGAATACCACGAAAAAAAAGCTCCATATCCCATTGTTCTCGTAAATCAACGTGAAAAAAGGAAAAAAAAGAGGCCCTCGCAAATCCTGAATCACTTTTATAGTAGGGCCTAACCCGAGACAGAGAGGGTGTAAAGGCCTTATCGTTCGCATATAATGTGGGATCAACCATATCTATCCCTTCTGTGATCGGCTCCTGGTCGTTCTGCTTTTCTTCACTCACATACATAGTTTGGTTCTGTGGTGGGACGGCTACTGCCCATACCTAATTAGGTTTTGTGAGCGTTTTCTAGCCTACCCTATATTTGTCTATATCCTTCTTGTGTGTTTTTCGCCCGAGTTACTCTCGGTGTTTCAACTATCAGCAACAACAACTTGGGACTGTTTTCCCAGACCCTCTATGCCTAAAGTTACAGTATCTCCCAATTTTAAATAAGTTGGAGGCGACATACCTTTTCCAACTCCCGGGGGTGTACCTGTTGAAATGATATCGCCTGGTTGTAAAGACATAAATTGGCTTAAATATGAAATAAGATGCGAGACCCCATAAACCATCGTACTAGTATTACCGGTCTGCCGCCGCTCCCCGTTAACGTCGAGCCACATGTCCAACTTCTGAGGGTTTGCAATCTCATCACGGGTAGCCAAATAGGGACCAATTGGACCAAAATGATCACAGGATTTTCCCTTCGTCCATTGTCCTTCACATTCATCTTGAAAATAGCGTTCTGAATAGTCATTAATAAGACAATACCCGGCCACGTGGTCTAGTGCCCGATCCTCAGATACGTACTTAGCAGGTTTACCGATAACAACACCTAACTCAACTTCCCAATCCATTTTTGTTGAGCCCCGCGGCAGTATCGCTGAGTCATTTGGTCCGCAAATAGCTGAAGTCGCTTTCATAAAAATAACTGGTTCCGTTGGCACCGGCAAGCCGGTCTCCAATGCGTGATCAGAGTAGTTGAGGCCAATACAGATAAATTTTCCCGTGCCAGTGACACACGCGCCAAGGCGTGGATTGTTTTCGACGACAGGTAGATCTTCTATCTTGACGTTCGCCAATGGGCTTAGGTCGGACAATAATTCGGGACCAATGTCTGAATAATGAGCAGACAGATCCCTCAAAATTCCGTTGTCGTCAAAAATACCCGGTTTTTCTGAGCCATATTTGCCAAAGCGAGCAAGTTTCATAATATCTAGTTCCTTGGTAAGTTTATGCCGACCATCCCCCATCAATGATATGGGTCTGTCCAGTAATAAATTGTGCTTCGTCGCTAGCGAGATAACTAACCAGCGCCGCGATCTCTTTAGTTGTGGCAATTCGCCCCATGGGTTGTCGAGCAATAAACTCTCGCATCGCTTGCTCATAGTCCCCGGTGGCTTTCAGCCGCTCATGCAGGGACGGTGAGTCGACCGTGCCGGGACAAATCGTGTTACACCGAATCCCCTGTGTTACATAATCTGCAGCCACTGATTTGGTAATACCAATCACTGCAGCTTTCGACGCACTATAGGCAAATCGATTAGGCACCCCTTTAAGACTGGACGCGACTGAGGACATATTAATTATTGATCCTGAACCTTTTTGAAGCATCCCGGGTAAGAACGCGGAGATCATCTGATACATCCCTTTTACATTCAGTGAGAATGCGAAGTCCCATTCGTCTTCAGTGCACTCAAGGATTGTCCCGTTATGAACGAATCCGGCACAGTTAAAAAGCACGTCAACAGTACCAACATTAGCCGCGAAGTTAGTAATGGCTTTAGCATCGGTAACATCCAATATATGAGTCTCTAGATCGTCGAATGTTGCCAATGTTTCAGGGTTGATATCCGTTGCAATCACCCTTGCTCCCTGCAGGGCCATCAATTCCGCACTAGCGCGGCCAATGCCTTGGCCTGCAGCCGTGACGACACAAGTTTTATCGGTTAGAGTGAACATTATTATCCTCCTCACTACGCAACTTAAGGTTGAGCAAAAGCCTTATGATATCGATGAATACGCTTAGTGTTTAGGCTAGGCAATTCACTCGTTCTCCACTTTTGTATCTTTCGAGGTAACCTCTATTTTTACCGCTACGGATTTAAAAGCGGGAGTTTTGCTTTCCTCATCCCGATCTCGGCCAATGAGTGCGTTGGCTTCAGGATAATAGACCATAAGATCTCCATCCGGTATATCAAAGGCGTGGACGCTAACAGCACCCATCTCCCCGTACGCTGAGACTAAATCAACCGTATCATCCTTCCCAATACCTAAATTGCTAATCTCTTTTTTATTCATCATAACGACCCAACGTTTATCGATACTCCTATAGCTATCTTTTTCTTCATAGATGATTGAGTTGAACTGTCCCTCACTTCGGACGCTCATCAAACGAAAGGGATAGGTTTCACTACTCGTGCTCTTTGGCACAGGGTGCACTCGAAAATGGGCTTTCCCGCTAGTAGTTTTAAATACTGGGCTATGCATGATGCGATTATTGATGTGGAATTCTTTTTTGGCGACATCGATACTCTTCAAATCCTCCATACCAGGTACGACTGCTGCGATCGTTTTCCTTATACTGCTATGTTTTCTGAACGCTGAGAAATCAAACGATATCTCTTTCGCGTCAGAACCTTGTCTAAAGTGAAAAAGGTGCTGCGCGAAATGGGTGAGGACGTCAACCTCGGAACGAACATTGTCTAAACGATGTATTCCTCCGTCGCTTAGTCGAACATAGTTAAACATCGATTCTTGAGTGGTCGATTGGAATTCCTCATCTCGCGCTGCCACAGGAAGGATAATGCTTTCACTATTCCCGATCCCGTGGAGATGACCCTTATTCAGCGTCGTTGTGAGATGTACTTTTAATGCTATCTTGTCGAGGGCTTTTTCTGCCCAAGAGGTATTTGGCGTAGCTTGAAATAAATTCCCCCCCATAAGTAGAGCAGCATCAATCTCTCCTCGATCTGCTGCTTCAATACTTGCTAATGTGTCCAATCCTGGAGACCTTTCAAGATCCGGCAAACTAACCCCAAGCTCTCTTTCGAGGTTCTTTATAACGTCATTGGCTAGGACTGGTTTTACGCCGATTGTTCCAATACCTTGAACATTACTATGGCCTCGGAGGGGTAAGAGTCCGGCATATTGTTTCGCTATCATTCCTCTTAAGAGAGCTAAATTAGAGATGTATTCAACGTTCTCAACGCCATGTCGATGGTGAGTGATTCCCATGCCCCAGGCAAACACCGTATTTTTAGATCGTTGATATATGTTACCTATCAATTCAAATTCGGATTGTGGAATACCCGTGATCGTTTCTATTTCAGACCAGGAGGTGCTTTTGATATCTACTAAAAAAGGTTCATAGTCTTTGGTGTATTGCCGCACAAATTCTTTCGAAACGCCTCCGCCTTCAATTACTACTTTGGCAATACCCTTAAGAACGCCGATATCACTGCCGATGTGGGGTTGCAAGTAATGTGAGGCAATTTCGTCGCCACCGATGATGAGAGATTTTGGACTTTTCGGTAGGGCAAACCGAACAAGCCCCGGTTCTTTGGCGGGATTGATGATGATTACAGACCCACCTCTGGCCCTGCAGGCTTGAAGTTTATGCACGAATCGAGGGTGGTTAGATGCTGGATTAGCACCAATGACAAAGATACAGTCACAGCCATCGAGGTCTGCTAGTTCGACTGTAGAAGTCCCTGTCCCGATCGTTTTAGAGAGTCCGACACCTGTGGCCTGGTGACAATAATAGGAGCAGTTATTCACGTTATTGGTTCCATAGAGCCGGGCTAATAGCTGAAGTACAAAACCTGCCTCATTTGATGATCTGCCAGACGAGTAAAAAAAGCTACGCTCTGCGGGAGTTTTGGCAAACTGTTCCGCTGCGCGACGAATACCCCAATCCCAAGTGATAGGTACAAATTTATCACTATTTTTGGCCTTAAAAAGTGGGGTGTTAAGACGACCTAAATGCTCTAGTTCGTGAGCAGAAAGATCCTGGAGATCAGAAAGGTTATAAGCAAAGATTTCTTCGGGTATCGGTTGTTGAATATCAGTGGACTGAGCTTGCACACTCTTATTACAAACGGCCGGGAAATCCCCTTGCTCGTTGGTCATGCCACCGTTTTGGCCACCCATACCCAGACCGCATGCCTTACAAGTATTTTTGGCGGTGAGCGCTTTGGCTGATTCCCTTAGACCGATCCGCTTAACCGTTTTCAAGGTATAAAGAATCTTTTTCGCTCCCCCTCCAATGGCGGTTTTTGCCTTCTCTCTCAAGAACACCTCCAAAACGTTGCTACCTTTTCGTCCGAAAACCAGTAGTTTATAGGGACGTGCTCAGTTTAGAGTAATCTGCCAGACACGGCTATCCGGAGCTAACCTCGATTTAAGACTTTTCAGCTTTTATTTTTAACACTGCGGAGAGGGCTAGGAATAACCAACCGGCCATAATACTGATGCCGCCTAAGGGCGTCACATTAAAAAGAGCTGGGATATCAAACGCAACTCCTACGTAAATACTAAAGCTGAATAGGCATGTCCCAATACCGAAAAGGATAGAACTTAATGTGAGGTAGCGCATCTTTGTGAATGGGCTCCCGCTGAGAAGCGCGAGTCCGAGAGCGACTATAACGACTGCATGAATCTGGTTGTAGCGCACAGCGGTCATGACAAACCGGAAGTATTCCTCGCTCACAACTTCCCGGAGGCCATGCTCCGCAAACGCGCCAAATGCTACAGATATGAATCCCAAGACAGCACCAATGGAGAGTATCAAATGGATTCCATACTTGCGGCTACCTTGCAGTGTTCGAGGCGCTTGAATCGCCATGCAGCGAACCAGCGATAGAGGAGGCGGGCGGATTGGTAGACAAGGGGCAGGGATGTGAGTCTCGACAACATTCTCCACCGGTTGAGGTTACTCCAAATTAGGATGAAGGCATCAACCCCTACATGCATTCTGCCAGAACTATCCGTTGCGTGGAGGAACCTTAAGCCCTGCGCAAGACTGACGCCGTTCCTCTCTAAAGCTTTCGTTGACTCTGTGATATCTTGCCAATTGAACTTGTTGTCATCCGCGATCTGTCTGTAGTGATTTATTTCCTTTGAGCACAAACCACACTTTCCGTCATAAAAAACCGTAATCATTATTTTTTTCCGCTTGACCACCTTCATTTACGCTTCCATTGTAAACTTGGATCTGAGAGACATATTATCACCTTAGATGGAGTTGCAAGAGCTTGGTTACTCTCCCCTCAATATCTAAGTCCTTTTCACAGGCGTAATTTTTGCCACTCCGATAAGCGACTCCACACAGTCCCTTAAAGATTCGTCGAAACCTCTGAAGCTTACCCCTGTGACAGCTTTCATTCTGTCGTTACGTAGATCGCATTGTGCCCAAATAGCACGATATTTGCTCTCTCGTGCTTGAAGTTTTTCAGGATGGACTTCTAAAGGTTCGGTCACTTTGAAATTGAGTTCTGGAAGCAATCGGTCAATTCCACGACAAACATCCTCCACATCGATCAATTCGGTAGACCAGGCGATATAACGCTCGCCATTCCTCACCTCAAGACTTTCCAGTAAACCAACATGGCAGGCTGCATCATCTCGCACATCGACCGGATTCCATGGCCGATAAACCCATGTTTGTTCATACCTACCCAATAACATTTCTTGGATATGTCTTTGCCAAGGCCCCCGGTCTTTTTGATGGAGAGCAAGGATCGGACCCACGTTATCGCCTGGACAGCACGTAATAGCCTCCCAAAAACCGTGTTGCTCCGCAGCTTCTACGAATGCATGCTCTGCAATTATCTTCCCCATAGAGTAGCCCTGTCTTTCCGCAGTTCTTCTCGGATCAAGTTCGTCTGGATAGCGTTCTTCGTAGAGTACTGGGCGACGAACTAATTCATCAAGATTCATCTCAGACATAACAGCCGCGACACTTGAGGTCACAACTACTCTCGAGACTGTTCCTGATTCATTAATGCTGTTTATAACGTGATCACAAACGCTCTTCACATAGTTGTGATCTGTATAAGTAGTTACATGTGAGACGTGCGCAACCGCATGACATCCTTTAAAGATTTCATCAAAACATCCTGGGTTATCGATATCAGCTGAATGGAGAGTCAGACGCCCAGAGCAGTATCCTGGCATCTGGCGAAGGAAGTCAGTCCTTTCCTTATCATTGATGTCTCTCACGCAGGCTCTCACCCGATAGCCTTTATCCAGGAGCAAACGTACCACCCAACTGCCGATAAAACCCGCCGCGCCTGTGACTGCTACATTACCGCCATAAGGAATTGGTGCCATAAAAACTTTTCCGATTTTTCCATCTTTTGGGTCAGCATAGACAACTAGATTAGGACTGTCTATTCTCCGAAGGCTCCGCCACGTTTTAAACTGTTAATTTCTTTTTCGTCAAGTCCCAATTCTTTCGCGATTTGTTCGTTATGCTCGCCGATACCAGGCGCACGAAAACTAATATTACTGGGTTCTTCTCGAAATTTAAGCGGTGTGCCAATATGCCCATTCCCTGATTTATCCACGACAATCATTTCTCGGTATCGAAGCTGAGGGTTATTAAGAGCTTCTTTTAAATTATTCACTGGAGCGAATGATGCATCGATATCTTCAAACCAATTAATCCAGTAATCCTGTTTTTTTTCTCGGAACTTCTTGGCAAGGAATTGTTTTAACCGATCTTGCGCCGGGCCGGTCGGGGCTTCGCAGAGCGAGAGTAAGTCGAGACGCTTAAATTTTGAGAGAATCCGTTCTGCAAAATGTTTTTCAGAAGCGCCGAGAACAATATGCTTATTATCCAAAGTTTCATAAATATTATATATCGCATGGCCACCCCAAACCCTTTCATGAGCCACCTTGGGTGCTGATTGTTGAGCTAGCACTGAGCCCAAATTGTTTGGTATACAAGAAATAAGTGTGTCCATCATTGCAAGATCGATATGATCGCCTCTACCACTTTCTTCTCGTCTTAATAAGGCCATCAGTATTCCCGATAAGCCCATCAAAGACGAAAGCATATCCGCTGATTGGACCCCCGGCATTGCTGGCTTTCCATCGGACCCCAAATTAGTGCTAATCAGTCCTGAGTAGGCTTGGACAGCCAAGTCATGTGCAGGTTTTTTTGCGTAAGGACCAGTCTGACCGAAAGCAGAAATGGATGCATAAACAATTTGCGGATTTACTATTTTGACTGTCTCGAAATCGATGCCAAGACGTTTGGTCACACCTGGTCTGAATGACTCTACGATTACGTCTACTTCGGTCGCAAGTCTTTGGGCGATCTCTTGCCCTGCTTTTGTTTTAAGGTTTAATTGGATACTTCGTTTACCGCGATGCGTGTTAGCAAAATAAACGGAAACACCATTACGTTTGGGACCTATTTCTCGATTGGGTTCACCGCCGTTGAGTGGCTCTAGCTTGATTACATCTGCGCCGTGATCGGCCATCATTTGCGTGAGCATTGGGCCTGGTAAGAATAAGGATAAATCAAGAACTTTAATGCCTTTAAGTTTCATTTTTTCCCCTTCCCCTGAATATGATTCTAGGGCTTTGTTATATCTTATTGATTACATGGTCCTGAAATATTTTTAAGCTCTGTTTGGTTCTCTCAAGATCCACCCAATTATGGGTTGTCAGAAGAAGGCAGCCAAACCCACCTGACTGCTGCCTAAGTTCTCTGATCTTTGTGATGGCTTCCAAGTGCGTGCCAATGACGCCAAGTCCTGTTTCGATGATTTGGTCAACGGCATTGCTTTCCTCTGGTATCATGAAAGTAGTATTTTCTTGTAGTTCTTTTATCCATTGGTTTAAACCAAATTCAACATCGCGTCGTGCATCTGCATCCGTTTCTGCAAGGTGCATAGGCATGGCTAATGACCAACGAGAGCGGTCACAAATATGTGCGTTCTCTGTACCACTCTTGTCATAGATTTCCCAGAGATAGGGCAGGTTGTTGAAGCCATTAGCTGTAACGGCTCCGAGCGATAACATACCTAGTCCGAACCACCCCGCCAGGACGGCCGCAATTGGCGATGATTGGCTTGCTATGAACATCTCTGAAGGGATTAGATTGCCCTCTGGAGGCAAGTTTGATGGCAACCCATTTGCTGTCTGCTTGAAATCCCAATCACTGAACTTGGATTTGGCCGTCTTAATGCAGCTCGTCAATAAATCCAAATCAGCATTACTGACGCCAGTATGAGGACTATCTGAAGGTAAAAACCCGGGCCCGATACCAAACGAAATACGTTCTTGGGTGGTATTATCAAGCCTTGCGATTTGGCTAGCGAGAGAGAGTATCTTGTGATTATTGGGTTGGGCGATTCCAGCACCAATTTTGATATCCTGGGTTAGATTAGTAGCGATTGAGATTAAATCTTTATACTTGGAGGGTCTCTGATTGTTATCTAAATAATCCTCTGCAAACCATGCATAGTCAAAACCCAGCTTATCTGCATACTCGAGAATGATTAAATCTCTTTCCTTACTGGTCTCAGATCCTCTTTCAAAACGTTTTCCTGGCGGGAAATAGATACCAAATTGCATAGTCATTGATTAATGTGGTCTGTTATGGAACAAGAATTCGATATTACTCGACTTAGCAAGATTATTTCGTTGGAACCTATACCCAGTATATTGACCGATAGTTCGTTCCCAGAAATAAAGGGCTTCTCTATTTCCTTTTAGGACCTCTAGTCTCCAATTACCCGGGAGCCTTTCCCACAAACGAACTGCCATCCTCCTTCCTAATCCCTGATGGCGTAACCTGTTCAAAATAAAAAAGTCACTAATTTCTGTCACCGGCACGCCATTGGAGGGATCCGTATCCGTCCGCACCAGAGCGAACCCAGCGATCTGCTGCTCTTTAAAAAAAAGGAATGGAGAGCGTTTTGGATTCTGCCAGTAGTGATCTAAATAAGGGTAAATTAATCGACCTTCGAAGCTACTTACTTTAATGTCAAAGAATTGAATCTCTTTGAGATAGAGTTGAAGTAGATCGTCAAAAACATTTCTTTCATTTGCTTCAGCCAGTCGTATCGATGTTTTCATTTATGGGCTTTTTGAAAGCAGTATCGCTTGATCTGGAAAGTCAGTAAAGATTCCGTTCAAACCGAGTCTCAACATTTCCCGAATATCAGCGGGCTCATTGATCGTATATCCTAAAATCTGCAGATTAGCACCTTGGGCTTCCTCTACCAATGATGCGCTAATGAGGCTCTGCTCCACAACAAGTGTGTCGGCATATAGCGCGATCGTTTTCTCTACTAATGAATTTACCCTTTGGTTCCAGATAGCTCCGCGGCGGAACCGAGGATTCATTTGAACTAATTCGGTATGGTCAAAGGAGGAAACCAGAAATTGGTCGCGCTTTGATGACCTCTTTCGTAAGAGTGTACTTAATAGCTTCGCCGTGCCTCTTCCTTTCAATTCAATGTTTACGCGGCATCGCTGACCGACTAGATCCAGTACCTCTTGAAGTATCGGTACTTGTTCTCCTTTACCGGCATTGAGAGAACGTAGGTAATTAAAAGAACTTGTAGATACCAAACCAAAGCCATCTGTGGTTCGCGACAGGTCGTCATCGTGGATCACGACGAGCTGATCACCGACCACGTGCACGTCAAGTTCAATCCAAGAGCAGCCAAGCTCAAGTGCTTTTTCAAAAGAGCGCAATGTATTCTCAGGCTCGTAGCCGGAAGCACCCCGGTGGCCAATCACCAAAAAGTTATTCAACTATTTGTCCTCTGGTCGTATCTTAACGGAGGAAGAGTACTCACTTACATCGACTTCGTTAAGACTTAATAATACAATCACTCTATGACTTATCAGGTTCTTGCACGAAAATATCGGCCAGCCAATTTTTCAGAATTGGAGGGGCAGGAACACGTTTTACGGGCATTAATCAATTCCCTAGATAATAATCGACTCCATCACGCGTATCTCTTTTCAGGTACTCGTGGTGTTGGCAAGACAACGATTGCGAGGATTTTAGCAAAATGTCTCAATTGTGATGAGGGCGTAACTTCAAAGCCTTGTGGTCAGTGCGCAAGTTGTAGGGAAATTGCTGAAGGTAGAAGCGTTGATTTGATCGAAGTCGATGCAGCCTCTCGGACGGGGGTCGATGATATGCGTGAGTTATTAGAAAACGTCCAGTATTTACCCTCTGTGAGTCGTTTTAAGGTGTACTTGATTGATGAGGTACATATGCTTTCGCGCAATAGCTTCAACGCGATGCTAAAAACTCTAGAGGAACCTCCTGAACACGTAAAGTTTCTCTTTGCCACAACCGATCCGAAGAAGTTGCCCATCACTGTCCTGTCCCGCTGTCTGCAGTTTAACCTGAAAAATATGAGCCCGGAACAGGTCGTCAATTACCTGTCGGGAGTTCTCGGTAAAGAAAGTATTACCTTCGAAGAGAGTGCACTTTGGCCCCTTGGTTGGGCAGCTGACGGGAGTATGAGGGATGCTCTCAGCCTAACGGATCAAGCAATTTCCTATAGTGACGGAAATATTTCGGAATCTAATGTCAAGGCTATGTTAGGTAGTATAGAGCAACAGGATACTTTTAAGCTTTTGGAAAGTGTTTTAAAAAGAGATGCAGATCAAGTTCTGTCTCAGATTGATGAAATAGCAGATTTTTCACCGGATTTCTCAGCTCTTTTGGATGAGGTTCTAAGTCTATTGCATCGGTTACAAATTAAGCATTTAGCACCGAAGGCCCTAGACAACAGCTATGGTGATAAAGATTTCCTCGAGTCTCTATCTGGGCTGATAACGAATGAGGAAATTCAATTGCTATATCAGATAGGCATTATTGGCCGCAGAGATATGGCATATGCCCCCACTGATCGAAGCGGATTTGAGATGACGCTTCTCAGAATGATAGCTTTTACGCTGCTCGATATCGATGATTTGGGACCGTTACTTAATGGCGAGGTTAGTGACAATAGAAGTCCGGTTTCGGATATTCTCGACACCCTGAAGAATGGTCCGAAATCAAAACTCAATAGTAATTCAAAGGGTAAAGTTCAAGAGAATACCTTGAGCACAGGAGAGAAAAAAAGCTCCACTACCGAGGCTCAATCTTTTGATGGCAAAACGCAGAAAGGGGAGTCGTCTAGCTTTAATGTTCCGGTGCAAAAGGATCAATCATGTTCTCAGGAAACATCGTCTGCTTTAAATATCGAAGGAATGGCATGGCAAGATATCTTGAATAAATTAAAACTTGGAGGGGTTACGAAGACCCTTGCTGCTAACTGCACTTTGGCGAGTTATGAAGACCATAGCATTAGGCTCGTTCTTGATGAACAGCATGCCAGTCTTTTGGACGAGACGTATGAGGCCCGAATTTCTTCGGCTCTTGGAGAGCTAACCGGGACGGTGTTTGATGTGAAAATAAAAATAGGGCTGACAGAGGGGGAGACGCCAGCAAAGGCGCTCGCAAGAAAGCATCAAGAAGTTAGGGCAGAGGCGGCGCAAGTGATTGAGAATGACACGGTAATTCAGACACTTATCCAAGACTTTGACGGAAAGTTAGATCGCGCTACTATCACCCCTAATGGTACAGGTGATTTATGATGAAAGGTCTTGGCGATATAATGAAACAAGCGCAAGAAATGCAGCAAAAAGCGCAAAAAATTCAAGATGAGATTGCTACTGCTGAGGTCAACGGAGAGGCGGGTGCGGGTCTGGTTAAGGTCGTGATGACAGGTCAGTACGATGTTAAATCCGTCGATATTGATCCAGCTACTATGGACGAGGATAAGGGGGTCATTGAGGACCTGATTGCATCTGCAGTGAATGATGCTGTTAGGAGGGTAGAGAACAACCGCAAGGAGCGGATGGCTGAGATGACGGCGGGGGTGCCCCTGCCGCCAGGGTTCAAATTTCCCTTCACTTGAAGGAAAGGTATGCAAGGATCTATTATCGACGAGTTGAAGGAGTCATTTCGTGTCCTGCCGGGGGTAGGCCCAAAGACAGCGCAGCGCATGGTGTTACACTTGCTTCAGCGCGACAGGCATGGTGGCAGGCTTCTGGGTCAAAAACTCCTTGAAGCAATGGAGCGTGTGGGCCAGTGCAGAATGTGCAGAAATCTCTCTGAGTCTAATCTCTGTGCGGTTTGTGAAAGCGCGCATCGCGATCGTAGTCAATTATGTATTGTGGAATCTCCTGTCGATGTGGTCGCGATTGAGCAATCTGCTAGTTATCGAGGTTGTTACTTCGTATTGATGGGTAATCTTTCTCCTATCGAGGGTATTGGCCCGGAAGAACTTGGTATGGACGCCTTAGCCCACCGATGTGAAGACGATGTCAGAGAAGTAATCCTGGCGCTTAGTGCCAGTGTGGAGGGTGAGGCAACAGCACATTATATTTCCGAGCTTCTAAAGACATCCAAAGTGCAGGTTACTCGTATTGCTCGAGGGATTCCAATTGGGGGTGAGTTAGAGTACGTCGACGGAAACACCCTTGCTCTCGCGCTCTCGGGAAGAAAGCCCCTCTAGTGGATTATCAGGTAATTACGGAAAATGACCAACTCCATCATTTAGTAATGGTGTGTTCCAAAGCGCCTGTAATAACAATCGATACTGAATTCGTCAGAGTTAATACTTATTATCCCGAGGTTGGATTAATTCAAATTTATAATGGAGAGCAATGCTTTTTAATTGATCCGATCGTCCTTCCTGACCTTAATCCTCTCCGAGAATTAATGCTCTCGCCATCGATCCTAAAGGTCTTTCACTCCTGTTCAGAGGATCTCGAAGTCTTTCACCATGCTATGGGGATTATTCCAAGCCCAATTTTTGACACCCAAATCGGCGCAGCATTCCTCGGGGTTGGATTCTCTGCAAGTTACCAGAGTTTAGTAGGGCATTATCTTGGCATTGAGTTATTGAAGCACGAGACACGTTCGGATTGGTTGAAACGTCCGCTGACAGATAACCAACTTAAGTATGCTGCTCTTGATGTGATTCATTTGTATGGTGTTTATAAAGCAGAGCTCAAGGCATTATTGGAGGCTGATCGGCTTGGTTGGGCGTCGGAGGAATGTAGCGGTCTAGGTATACAAATACCAACCACAGTAGATCCACAGCAATTTTATAAAAAGATAAGAGGAGCCGCAGTTCTAAATCGTTCGCAGTTGAACGTTTTACGCAGTCTTTCTTCATGGCGAGAAGTAACAGCTCGTGAAAAAAATATACCGCGCAATAGAGTGGTAGAACAGAAATCATTGTTGGCGATGTCAAAAGTTCAGCTTTGTTCAAAAACTGAACTTGAAAAAGTGGCCGGTTTTACCTCGAAACAAGTGAAAAAATACGGTGATATCATTGTTTCCATTTTAGAGGAAGCTTGGAGGCAAGAAGAGCACTTTTGCCCCAAGCTCATTCCAAGAAGTAGCGGATCAGTTAATAGTGATCATTTACAACGACTAAAAGGGGTAGTGGTAGAATGTGCAAAATCGCTGAACATAAGTCCTGAATTTTTGGCGAAGCGTCGCCATTTGGAGGAACTATTAAGAAGAGATGAGTTGCCCGAGGAGCTCAATGGCTGGAGAAAAGAGGCTGTAGGGAATTCGTTAGTGCTTGAGATGGCCTCTTTCTGAGCATGAAGGTTGCCGTATACAAAACTCATAAGTATGAAAATCTTTTTCTATATGTTAGTGAGGCAGAGGGACTAACGCGGGTGCCTCAATCTCTTTTAACTAAGTTTGTAGATCGATGCTTAGTCCTAAATTTTGATCTCACCAAAGGGGTCAGTTTAGCAAAAGAGAACCCAGAGGTAGTGCTTAATAATATAGATCGAATGGGTTACCACTTGCAGTTACCACCTGTAGTTAACGTTAAATGAGCTTTTGGCAGGAAAAATCGCTTTCAGAAATGACTAATGAGGAGTGGGAATCCTTGTGTGATGGTTGTGCTCGCTGTTGCCTTCTTAAACTCCAGGATGATGAGGAGATACGATATACCTCTATCGTTTGTAAGTTTCTTGAGCAGGAGAGTTGTCGCTGTGGTGATTACAAAAATCGAAGTCGACTTGTACCAACATGTTTGCATCTTCAGTCTTCCGAAATTCCTGAGTGGTTGCCCACAAGCTGCGCTTACCGGCGTATCAATGAGGGTCTCGATCTAGAGTGGTGGCATCCCCTTGTCTCAGGAAGCCAGGATACTGTTCATGAAGCGGGGATTTCAGTTCGAGGACGCGTAACTTCAGAGTCCCATGTCCATCCTCAGGAAGTAGAAGAGCAAACCATAAAGTGGATAGAGTTTTAATGTTTGAAAATCAACACTATGTTGCTTGGTTAATTTATCTTTTATCGGGATTAGTTTGTGCTTTTATTTGGTGGCGTATAACCCGCCACATCACGCATAGAGGTTGGCGTGATTTGTGTCGAGGGTTTGTTGTGGTATTTATTTTTACGCCTTGTTACTCCGGGGATGCATCTGAGTTTTTGGCGCCCGCGTTTATAGTATTGTTAATGGACATTTTATTAGAGGGTGCGTCATCAGGTATACGAGGAGCCCTTACGCTACTATTCTCTTCATTTGTGATGTTGCTTGCGTTAACGTTTAGAGCTCTCTTCGTAAAGGCTAAGGGGTAGGTTGGAAAGGTTTAAAAACTGGCATATTTTGCCCTGAATCGCTATATTCTCAGTCCTCGTCCCAACGTAAAATACTTATGAAATTCGGAAGTACAGAAACATATATCGCGACAGAAGAGTTACAGATGGCTGTCAACGCTGCTGTAACGTTAGAGCGGCCGCTACTCATTAAGGGTGAGCCAGGAACGGGTAAAACAATGTTGGCCGAAGAAATAGCCTCTTCCTTGGGGATGAAGATCATCACCTGGTATGTCAAGTCGACCACTAAAGCCCAACAAGGTCTTTACGAATACGATGCGGTATCACGCTTGAGGGACTCTCAGCTGGGCGATGATCGAGTCCATGATATTAATAACTACATTGATAAGGGAAAGTTATGGGAAGCTTTCGAAGCAGACGAAAAGGTAGTTTTACTTATCGATGAGATTGATAAAGCTGATATCGAGTTCCCGAATGATTTATTGCTCGAGCTGGACAAGATGGAGTTTCATGTTTACGAGACTGGGCGGACAGTGAAAGCAGAAAATCGTCCAATCGTTGTGATAACTAGCAACAATGAAAAAGAGTTACCGGATGCTTTTTTGCGGCGATGTTTCTTCCACTATATTCAATTCCCTGACCGAAAAACGATGCAAGATATAGTCGATGTCCATCATCCAAACATAAAGCAAGAGCTTGTAAAGGATGCCATGGAAATCTTTTTTGAAGTACGGAAGGTCCCGGGATTAAAGAAGAAGCCATCAACATCAGAGCTCATAGATTGGTTAAAGCTTCTTATGGCAGATGATATTCCAGAGGAAATACTCAAGAGCAGGGATACCTCAAAAGCGATACCGCCGCTGTATGGCGCACTAGTCAAAAATGAACAGGATGTGCAACTTCTTGAGAGGTTAGCCTTCATGAATCGGCGTAAAAGTGAATAGTTTAGATCAACAAATGAGGTTAGCCCCGTTTGTTGATTAACTTCTTCTTGGCTTTAAAAAAAGCCCGTATTCCCGTTTCCATAACCGAATTGCTTCATTTGCTTGAGGTCCTCAAGGTGCGCCTTGTTTACGCTAATATGGACGATTTCTACTATCTTAGTAGGATGTCCTTAGTAAAAGATGAACGGCACTACGACAAATTTGATAGGGCTTTTGGCACCTACTTTAAGGGCCTTGAAGATCTGTCGGGCATGATGGCTTCTTTGATCCCGGATGAGTTTTTGAGGCGAGAGTTCGAAAAGTCACTTTCTAACAAGGAGCTAGAAAAGATTAAATCCCTTGGTGGTCTTGAAAAACTTATAGAGGCGTTCAAGCGTGAAGTTGAGGAAGCTGTCAGAGAAGGCAATGATAAAAAAGGAAAGGGTAGTGGTGAAGATGGTCAGGGAGAGGGCAAAGGGGAGAAAGGTCGAGGAGGTGTGAGGCGAACTTGGGATAAACGTGATTACAAGGCCTACGATGATAACGTAGAGCTAGGAACTCGCGGTATGAAGGTGGCATTACGACGGCTACGTAAGCTGGCTCGTACTGGTTCTGATACTGAATTTGACATTGACGGTACGATAAATAAAACAGCTAAGAGTGGTGGCTTACTGGACATCATTATGCGTCCAGAAAGAAGAAATACCGTTAAGGTATTATTGTTTCTCGATAACGGTGGCTCTATGGATGCTCATGTCCGTGTTTGTGAAGAATTATTTTCGGCTGCTCGAAGTGAGTTTAAGCATCTAGAGACTTATTACTTTCACAATTTTATCTATGATGGTGTTTGGAAAGAGCACAGAAGGCGTTTGCAGGAGAGAATTGAAACCTTCGATATTCTGAACAGGTACAATCATGAGTATAAAGTTATTTTTGTAGGCGATGCTACTATGGCTCCCTATGAGATTACCCATGCTGGAGGTAGCGTGGAGCATTGGAATGAGGAGGCAGGCGCTATTTGGATGCAGCGTGTTATGGATACCTACGATAGGGTTATCTGGATAAATCCGACTCTCGAGGAAACCTGGGAGTATTCAACGTCTGTTGCGATAGCAAGGAAGTTGGTAGATGATCAGATGTTTCCTTTGACAGTTCGCGGTATTGAAAATGGTATGAATTATCTGACCAAGTGAACTTTTCATCCCAAAAGCTCGAAGCACGTATAGCAACCTGTATGATTCGGGATCGTTTCCCCTTAAGAAAAGCTCTACGTTTAAAAAGTCATTCATCAGTCAAAGAGAAAATAGAAAGATCATGCCGTCTTGCTCTAGAGCGAGAAAACGCACTACCTTCCATTAACTACCCTGAAGCACTCCCAATCTCAAAGCGCTTGGCCGATATCGAAGAGGCGATTGCAAGGAATCAGGTGGTGGTCATCGCCGGTGAAACCGGTTCGGGAAAAACCACACAGATCCCAAAAATTTGTATGGCCATGGGGCTAGGAACCTATGGTTCAATTGGCCATACTCAGCCCAGAGTGGTTGCTGCTCGAACTGTGTCTCAGCGTATTGCATCCGAACTAAATACTCAATTAGGCGGGCTCGTCGGATATCAGGTGCGCTTTCAAGATCGTACCTCGCAGAAAACTCAAATCAAAATTATGACGGATGGTATTTTGCTAGCAGAGACGCAACGTGACCGTTTTTTAGAGCAGTATCAGGTCCTAATAATTGACGAGGCTCATGAGCGCAGCCTCAATATAGATTTTCTACTTGGATATATTAAAACAATTCTCCCTAAAAGGCTTGATCTAAAAATTATTGTAACTTCGGCAACGATTGATGTTCAGCGTTTTTCTAATTATTTCGAGGATGCTCCGGTTATAGAGGTCTCTGGGAGAACTTATCCCGTCAAAGTTGTGTATAAACCCGTAGAGGAAATCAAAGGTCAAGATAGTGACCAGCAGATCTACCAAAGTGTAGTAGATGCGCTTCTTGAGATAGAAATAGACAATAACCGAAAGTCTACTTCGGGTGATGTCCTTATTTTTCTTCCCGGAGAGAGAGAAATAAAAGAACTGTCAAGTGAGATAAAAAAGTCACGAATTAAAGCATTTGATATCTTACCCTTATATTCCCGGTTGAGTGTTGCAGAGCAGACTCGAGTATTTGAAGCTCGTGGTAAATCAAGAATAATATTAGCCACAAATGTGGCAGAGACCTCATTGACAGTTCCACGAATCCACTATGTCATTGATCCTGGGTTAGCCCGGATCTCAAGGTATAGTTATAAATCCAAAATTCAGCAACTACCTGTTGAAAAAGTTTCTCAAGCGAGTGCAGACCAAAGAAAGGGTCGATGCGGGAGAGTTGCACCTGGTCTTTGCATAAGATTATATTCTCAAGAGGATTTTCAATCTCGCTCCGCATTCACCGCTCCAGAGATTATGCGTACCAACTTAGCAGCTGTTATTCTACAGATGTTGGTCTTGCGGCTGGGGAATATTGAAAAGTTCTCATTTATACAGCCCCCTGATCATCGACAGGTCAGTGATGGGTTTCAATTATTATTTGAGCTACAAGCGGTAGATAAAGAACGTCGAATTACCCGGGATGGCCGACAAATGGCAAGGTTCCCTGTGGACCCTCGGCTATCTCGGATGCTTTTAGAGGCTGCCAAAAGAGATTGCCTTGCTGAGTTACTAATCATCACTAGTGCCCTTTCGATTCAGGATCCTCGAGAGCGACCGCACGAGTATCAAACCAAAGCTGATACCGCTCATCAACAGTATTGGGATGAGAAGTCAGATTTTCTCGCATTCTTAAATATTTGGAATACATTTGAAAAATATCAGAAGGAACAAAGCCACAGTCAGCAGAGAAGATATTGCCGCTCCAATTTTCTTTCATATGCTAGGATGCGAGAGTGGAGAGATGTCCACTATCAGCTTTCTGCGGTATGTGACGAGCTTAATCTCAAGTTAAATAAGCGGCCAGCTAATTACGACTCAATTCACCACGCTCTTCTATGTGGATTAATAGGTAATATAGGTCAAAAGGATAAAGATAACACTTATATCGGTGCTCGTAATAGGGTGCATTTTATTTTCCCCGGCTCCTCACAATTTAAAACTAGACCTAAGTGGATAGTGTCCAGCGAGCTCGTTGAAACTACCAGGCTATATGCCCGGTGCGTAGCGAAAATTGATAACGATTGGTTAGAAAAGCTTGCAGATCATTTGGTGATTCGCAGTGTCTCAGAACCGTTTTTCGACCCCGAACGTGGTCATGTAACGGCTTATGAGGATGTTTCCTTATATGGTGTGCTCATCGTAAATCGCCGAACAGTCGATTTTGGGAGGATAAATCCGATAGAGGCCCGAGAGATCTTTATTCATGGTGCGTTAGTGGAACAACAACTTAAATCCCCTGCGTCATTTTTAAAGCATAATAAAAACTTGATTTCTGACATCGAAAAGCTTGAATCAAAAACTAGGAAACGAGATTTACTAGCTGATAGCCAAACAATTTATGCCTTCTATGATGAAAAAGTGCCAGAGAACGTTTGTAGTGCACATGAGCTTGAAAAATTTCTAAGTTTAAATGAGCGTTCTCTTTTTTTTGATAAGGACCAGTTACTCAAGCAGCAAGTCAATATCTCTGATCAGATCTACCCAAACTCACTGAGGATCGCTGATACGGAGTTACAATTGGATTATCAGTTTGATCCAGAACATCAAGAAGATGGTGTTAGTGTTAGCGTACCAGTAGCGATACTTAGGCAAGTCTCAGAAGCGCAGTTGGAATGGGTAATTCCCGGACTACTGCGAGAAAAGTGCCTTGCTTTAATAAAGTCCCTTCCAAAAGCGTTGCGAAAAAATTTCGTTCCAGCGCCTCAGTTTGCCGACAGTGTTTTACCGAAGCTTAAGTTTGATGGTCGCAGCCTCAATGAGGTTTTAGCAGAAACATTGTTTCGTCTGTCGGGAATTCGCGTGACTGTAAATGACTTCAATAGTAAAAATCTGGATAGGCATCTCTCGATGAATGTGCGTATCGTCGATGATAGGGGGAAAGTTTTAGGTGCTGGGAGGGACCTGAATGCGCTGCAAAAACAGTTTGCCAAGGAATCTGATTTAAACTTCCGTAAACGCCCGCGACACATTCTCGAAAAGGATCACTTGATGGATTGGTCCTTTGAGGACCTACCTGAACACGTTGAAGTTAAGCATGGTGATATTACGATCAAGGGTTACCCCGCACTTGTCGATAAAGGAACCCATGTAAATCTAGAAGTTCTCAATGCCAAGCTGGCTGCGAGGAAAGAGATGAGTGCAGGATTGCTGCGTTTGATAATGTTACAACTAGAAGATCAGAGGAAGTACGTCGAAAAAAACCTGTTGGGCTTCGAAAAGTATTCTCTTTACTATGCAACACGTGGTTCAAGAGAGCAGTTAGTGGAGGAAATAGTTTCAACAATTTTCAGGTATACCTTTATCGAAGGCTTTTCGATGATCAGAAATGCCAAGACTTTTCGCGATCGTCTGATGCAGAAGAGTCGTTTGATGACTACTGCCAACGAGGTCTCATCAATCGTTGGTCAGGTATTAGAAGAATCAAACAGGATTGAAAGCGATCTAAAGAAAATTGTAAATGACCATAATCTTTACGCGTGTAATGATATCAATCAGCAATTGAGTCGATTAATTGACCCAGGATTTCTTAAGCAACTCCCCTATCGCTGGCTAAGGCAGCACCCACAATATCTAAGAGCCATTCGTTTTCGAATGGACAAACTTCCTTCTAATCTTGACCGCGACCGCAATGCGACAAAAGAGGTAATCGATTATTCTGAGAAGATAGCTGATAGTTATCTCGAGGGTTCGGAGATGGAGTTGTATCGTTGGATGGTCGAGGAGTATCGGATCTCGCTATTTGCACAAAAGATAGGCACTAGTTTGCCAGTTTCGGCAAAACGCCTACAGAAACAACTGCAAGTTATTCAATTGAAGGAGATCAAGGTAGAAGACTAGGCAGCAATTTACTCTCTCAACTGCGGGCAGAAACTTTTGCTTGTACGAAGTCACTGTTGTCAACATGCAGCAGGCCGGCAATGCGTCTTATGATATGTTCCTCAAACTTGTCTATACGGCCATCTGCGTAAGCGACACGCCACAATTGAACGACTAATTCCTTCCTACCACTATAGTCATAGTTTTCGTTGAGAAGGCGAGTGAATTGGTGAAGATCATGGGCTTCTTCAATTGCATCCTCGGCTAATTCGACAAGGTTGCTCAGCTCTTCCTGATTGAACTCGAACAACCCTTGTAGTATTGACATAATAGATTGTTTTTCGTCCTCTGTGCGCTCCTCATCGCTTCGTGAGACCTCGATAAGAAGTGCAGCCGTTGCGAACTCGATCCCTCGGTGTTCCGTTTCTCCTTCCACTTCTTCGGAAAGAAACTTTTCGGTGAAGAATTGCGTAAACTTGTTAATCATGAAAATGCCTCATGGATAAGATTTTCGGTAACGTTTGAAGCTTTTAATGCATTATCAAGCACATTAATACTTGCACCATCTTCAAACATATGGGTACTTAAATGGCGTCGAAACTGTTTTGCTCCTCGTATTCCTGTGAAGTAACCTAAAAGATGCTTAACCATATGTTTTACTGCTACCCGGTTATCAAGCTGCCTAATTATGTAAGATCTGAATTCACCTAAGATAGCAAGTTGAGAGGGAAGTGGAGTTGAAAAGATGGCGTTCTCAAGATGCGCTAATAGATAGGGATTTGAGTAGATCGCTCTTCCCAACATCAAGCCATCTGTCTGGTTTTTTAACTTTACGAATTCTTCTAGCGTCCTGATTCCTCCATTCAAAATGAATGTAGCATCTGGTAACTCCTCCATGACTTGATAAACATAGTGGTATTTGAGTGGAGGGATTTCTCGATTCTCTTTCGGTGTCAGACCTTTCAAAATTGCTTTTCTAGCATGAATGATGAAAGTACGACATCCGGCCTCGTAAAGGGTGAGAATAAAGTGTTTAAAAAAGTGGTAGTCCTCATTGTTGTCGATACCTATCCTGGTTTTTACCGTCACGGGTATGTCGACGGCGCTACTCATCGCTTGGAAGCAGTCTGCGACGAGTTCCGGTTTTGCCATCAGACATGCTCCGATACCGCCTACCTGCACGCGGTCACTTGGGCAGCCACAGTTGAGATTTACTTCTTGATAGCCAGCTTGTTCAATCAAAGTGGCGGCCATTGCTAACTCTTTAGGATCGCTTCCACCCAATTGAAAACTGCAAGGGGCGTCGTTACTATGATTTAGGAATTTTTCTTTTTCTCCATATAATAAAGCCCCCGTAACGATCATTTCACTATAAAGCATGGCGTTTGGAGACAGTAGGCGCAGGAGAAATCTGAAATGTCGATCTGTACATCCCATCATCGGCGCTACTGATAATCTTCTATCCAAGATTTTCAAACTGGTTTAAATGAAGTAACAGTTTAACACCCCTACGTCGCTTATGGTCTGATTCTGTGTGCAGACCTGCGTCTGTAAAAAAGTTACAATGTCTAATATGAAAGTTCGTACAAGAGTAGCGCCATCGCCCACGGGGGACCCGCATGTAGGTACAGCCTATATGGCACTTTTCAGCTTGTGTTTTGCTCGCCGGTTTGGTGGTCAATTTATACTTCGTATTGAAGATACCGATGCGGTTCGGAGCTCGGAGCAGTCGGAACAAAAAATTTTAGAGTCATTACATTGGTTAGGGCTCGATTGGGACGAAGGGCCGGATAAACCTGGACCTTTTGGCCCATATCGACAAAGTGAAAGGCTGGATACATACAAGCAGCATATTGACTTACTTCTGTCACGAGGACATGCATTTCGCTGTTTTTGTACTCCTGAGCGTCTAAAGTGTATGCGATCTGAACAGATTAAGAACAACGAAACTACCCGTTACGACGGATGCTGTCTTTCTTTATCAGAGGAGCAGGTTCAGAAGAAACTTGCGTCTGGTCAGGAGTATGTTGTTCGCATGAAAGTCCCAGAGGAGGGCATATGTATCATTAAGGATCGGTTGCGAGGTGACATTCCAATCGAATATTCACAAATCGATATGCAGGTACTACAAAAATCTGATGGTAATCCAACTTACCATCTGGCTGTAGTGGTAGACGATCATCTAATGGAAATTACGCATATTATTCGCGGAGAGGAGTGGATCAACTCAGCTCCCAAGCACAAACTGCTTTATGAGTATCTTGGATGGGATATGCCTGAACTAATCCACATGCCTTTGTTACGAAATCCTGATAAGAGTAAACTAAGCAAGCGTAAAAATCCGACAAGTATTGGCTTCTATGAGCGTATGGGGTTTCTCCCTGAAGCAGTGATAAACTATCTTGGTATGCTTGGTTGGAGTATGCCCGACGGAGAAGAGAAGTTTTCGCTTAGCGAGATGATTAATCATTTTGATCTTGAGAGAATTTCTCTGGGCGCGCCTATCTTTGATACGGACAAGTTAAGATGGCTTAACGGCAGGTGGTTGCGAGAAGAGCTCGATGATGACGCGTTTGCGGATAGGGTTAGTGAGTGGGCGTACAATCGGGAAAATTTAAAGAGAATTATACCGCTTATAAAAGAGAGGGTTGATGTCTTCTCTGAAATTACCGATATGATAGCCTTCTTTGCAACCGGTTTGCCTGCTTTCTCGGAGGATGATTTAGCCGTCAAGAATCTCTCTACGGATCAAATAAAAAAAATTCTACAATTTTCACTATGGGATATAGATGCTTTGGTCGATTGGAATAGAGATAGTTTAAACAAGGTATTTGAAGATCTGGGAGAGGATTTGGGGCTTAAAATTCGAGATGTCCTCGCACCTATTTTTATTGCGATTTCTGGGAAACCAATTTCTCCCCCATTATTTGATTCCATGGAGGTTATTGGACCTGATTTAACTCGCGCGCGGCTAAAAAATGCTATCGATATTTTAGGTGGGGTTTCCAAGAAGTTAACGAAAAAACTTGAGAAAGAATACCAGGCACGAAGGAGCTCTGGGGGATAATGCAGCAAGCTGTTGATCTTTACGAAGAGGGTGAAGAATTAAAAAAGGTTCTTGAGACGATCTCCCCTGAGGATTGGAACCGGAAAACGCCATTCAAGAAGTGGACTATCAACAACGTTATTCAGCATCTACATGGAGCAGACAAGGCAGCAATGCTCTCTTTAGCGGATCGGGCTGAGTTTCTGACCATAAAATATAATCTAAAAGCCCAAAGAATTGTGATGTCTCCAAAAATCTATGGTCTTGAATTACTCGAGTCATGGTGGCGATGCTTCAATGAAATATGTGAGCAACTTAGGGGTAGTGACCCAAAGCATCGACTACCCTGGTTTGGTCCTGACATGGGGGTGATGATGTTTACCACTGCTCGACAAATGGAGACTTGGGCGCATGGCCAGGATATTTATGATTGCTTGCATAGAACAAGGATTAGCACTGATCGCTTAAAAAATATAGCAGTGATCGGCGTAAAAACCTTTGGGTGGACTTTCATCAATAGGAAGATGGAACCTCCAAGCCCTGTGCCTTATGTTAAGTTAGATGCGCCTTCTGGTGACGTCTGGGAGTTTGGTGAGCCTTCGAAGGAGGACTATATTTCTGGTGCAGCTGTTGAATTTTGTCATGTTGTGACTCAGGGCCGGAACATACGGGATAAAGATATCCATTTAAAGGTAGTTGGTGAATCAGCACAGCAGTGGATGGACATAGCGCAATGCTTTGCTGGTCCACCTGAGACGCCACCCGAACCGGGGTCAAGAACTACCCGGTTGAATGGTTTGGACTAAAGAGATAGGATTTCTACCTAAATTAGGGGCTATAGCTCAGCTGGGAGAGCGCGTGACTGGCAGTCACGAGGTCGGCAGTTCGATCCTGCCTAGCTCCACCACTCTTACTCCTATGATTGTCTTCAATAGCTGATTTATGCAACTAATTAGCTATTCACGGACTACAAAACGACCCAACTAAGTTACATGAAATGGTGACACGGTGAGCTCGGGATTCTTGATCAAAATTATAAAAAGAATTGCTCAGACGGGATTAATAATTGCCTTTCCTTCGCTCTTGAGTGCTCAATATATCGATACTAAATGGACTGTTACCGGATATTTTGGGGAGTTTTGGTTCGCAGAGGAAGCAAATATTTTTGGCAAGCAACAAGAAATTTCAAAAGGATGGGCAGATGGTGTCTTCTACTCCTGTGATTACGCCGGGCAGTCTGCAACTTACAAAACCTATACAATGACAGAATTCCTCCGCAACAAGGAATTTGAGCTCGTTAACCAAGGTAACGCATTTTCGAAGGTGTTCGCAGAACATGGTCTAATGAGTGATGATACAAAAGTCTTTGTACATCGAATCACATGTAATGGAAAAAAAGTTTCAGACAGGAAGGTGCTATATCCCTTTATAACTGTAGATGGCTCTAACAAAGCATTTTATGTCTACGAAGGCGCAATCATTAAACTAGAATCTGATGAAAAAATTTGGCCATTACGGCAATAATTCTCATTGTCTGTTGCCAAGATATTATCAGCTTGGAGGAAAACCTTTGAATGGTAGAGAACGAAAAGCAGGAACTATCTATTATTTCCTTCGTTACTTGACTGATTTCTCTATATCCCATGGTATAACGACCGATTGAGTAAGCCACAGAAGACGATTACAGAGCTTCATAATCTTAGAATCCGTTATGATCGTCCGGGACGCTCTTCACCGATCCGCTACACATCAAAGGAGACAGCAAGGTAAACTTTTGAAGAGAGGATTAAAATTTACCATTAGTGTCGTTACAGGTATCGTCATCGTAGGTGTTGTTGGAACCATGTCCTACTGGGGCTACCTTGTATACAAGTATGGACAGCACCTACCGACCGTTGAGATTATGGTGAATGGTGGTAAAAGAGAATACAACAGATTCATCCCAGAAAATCCTCCTGAAGGTCCCTTATCACTCGTCGTCTTATTGAATGGTGGTGGCGTAGAACCCTGGCCATTTCCGCAACAGCGTCAATGGGAAGCACTTGGTGAGGAATTTGGGATTGCTCTCGCGGTGCCCGGTGGGTAAACGGTTGCCCGAAAATGAGAGCGCGTGGCAACTCAATACCGATGATGATTCTTATCAAGACATAGACTTTATCAACGCAATGATCAGTGATATCGGAAAGACCCATCCACTCGATGACAAAAAAATTTATGCAGTGGGCTTTTCCCTTGGTTCAATGTTCTCTTATGAACTGGCATGCCAGATGAGCGATCAATTTGCTGCAATAGCCTCATTCGCCGGTACCATGCCGGTCATAAAGAAGTCCTGTAATCCGCAAGTCAATGTACCCATCATGCATATTCATGGTCTCAAAGACCCCATTATTGCTTATGGAAATACATGGGAATGGAAAGAGTGGGACTCGGTTGGCGAGATGCACGATGTTCCAGGTTTGCTGCAATTCTGGCGCGATCGGTACCAGTGCCAAAACAAAACTGTGAATGAAAATATAGATGAAGTACACATCGTTTACGAAAATTGCGATCAGGGGGCAAGAGTTGAACACTATCGATTAGTGGACGGAGGACATGGGTGGCCACAAACCCTGGGTGAAGTCTCGACCCACCGCGTGATCTGGTCTTTCTTTAATAATGTTACAACGCCTTAGTAATCCCGGGTATATCAGGATTTAGCTTTGGGCATTTTGGCGATTGGGATAATATAGTCGGTCTGTTCTAGGCACCAGCTAGATAATATCCCCGAATACATGAGGTGTTGCTAGTTAAGGAGAGTTCTTAGTGTTGATATCAGAAGCCATGCAGAACGCCATGACGCCGGTTTTCTTAATAGTCGGTGTTGGTGGCCTTCTAAACGTAATGACCAGTAGATTAGGTAGGATTAAAGATCGAGAACGTTTCATTTATTCAATCATTCATAATGCGAGCGGCGATGACCTTCTCCTTGCTAGGTCTGCAATTACAAAATTAGCCAAAAGAAGTTTCTTGATTTCAATGGGGATTTGGCTTTCATTGGGGAGTGTTCTGTTTGTTTGTTTGCTCATAATTACAATGTTCTTAGGTGCAATGATGACTGTTGAAATATCTTTTGCGGTAGCATCATTATTTATCGTCTCTCTGCTATTGCTTGCAGCCTCACTAATTTTTTTGGTTTACGAGGTCTTTCTGGCTACGAGAACGATTCATAAAAATGAGGCTTCAAGTGAGGTAGTCTTCGCCAGACTCAAAGAATTATCTAACCTGTCTGAAAGTTAATTACTAATCAGAAGAAGGGGAGCGTTCGATTGGAAGCTACTTCCCGTAATCCCACGACGTCATTTTGAAATCACTTAGTTCGATATAAACGCCGTCGTCACTCAAGGTTTTCGAAGACTCCTCTGTCTTCGATCCACGGGATTGTGCTGCTAGGTTCGAGATAGTCAGGCGCTCTTTTCGGTCTCGAATTACGCGCGCGCTACCTCTTAGTAGTACACCTTTCAGCTCTGGCATGGTGGTTCCACTTTCTAGGCTGATGGATACTCTTGGATTACGTTCTATGTTGACAACCTTCTGGGTGTTATCCCTACATCCCATATAAATTTTATGGTCCACTCTGAAATAACCCACAGGAACGGTGTGAGGGTAACCATCACACCCAATAGTAGACAGCAATGCCCATCCCGGCTTTGAGTCGATATATGCTAATACCTCGTCTTCGGACATTTTATCTGGCACGTTTCCCTCCGCGCTTTGATCTATGACTATTTTAAAAGAATACCCACAAAAAGCACCTTCTGTTACTCTTATTGAGTATCTCTCGTTGGTATTTAGATAAAAAAATGCTGCTTTGGTGTAATCTCGTGTCATGATTTCGTTTACTTTAATTGGAGCCAAAAAAGCTGTCGCTCCAGAAAAATAAGCTTTCAGGTGCGGAGTGTGGTGCGAAGATGAGAGACAATTTAACATTGCCCCCGGTTGGTCTCGGTATGTGGAATTATGGCGGTCTTCTTAATCCAGATCATTCCCGTGATCATTCTGAGCTAAAAGCGATAGAGCAGGCTATTAGTCTAGGATATCGTCACTTTGATACAGCAGAGATGTATGGCGCGGGGCATTCGGAAGAACTATTGGGGCGTGCTTTGGTGGGTCTCAACCGAAGCGATTTTATAATCACTAGTAAGGTCAAGCCGGAAAATCTATCCTACCAAGGAATTCTCTCTGCTTGTGACAGTTCGCTCAAAAGACTTCAAACTGACTTCATTGATCTTTACCTTATCCATTGGCCAAGCAAAGAGATACCCCTTGCTGACAGCTTTCATGCCCTTAACAGACTAGTAAGTGAAGATAAGGTGCGCAATGTTGGTGTTAGTAACTTTGACTTGCCATTGCTGGAAGAAGCGGTGAGATTGTCGGAAACACCTTTGTTTGGGAACCAGGTTCTTTACAGCCTTTTCCATCGAAAACCGCAGTTTGACGGGACTTTGGAGTTTTGTCAGGAGCATGAGTTGACGCTTACAGCCCTCTGAGAAACTGCAATTTCAATCATCCCACATTAGTCGATGTTTCTGAGCGGCTCTCCGTTGCTCCCCAACAGCTCGCAATCAACTGGCTTATACGGCAGCGAAATGTGGTAACGATCCCGAAGTCGAGTAACAGAGAGCGACAAAGAGATAACCTTGAATCAGTTAAGCTAGAGGTCAGCGAATTCGATCAAAAATTATTGGATGATTTAATCCGCGAATAGCCTTCAGCTGTATAAATTCGGTTAATGGGGCATCTAGCTTTGGCGCTAGCGTCTATGCAAGTTGGGCCAAGGCTCTAACATTTTTCTGTTATGGAAGATAAAAACAGTTCTTTACGGCGATATGATCTCGATAGAGTTTGATTTTTGTGATGGTCAAATTATACTCGCGGCCTCACGAATACCCCTACCGGTATTTGGCTCTCCGAGGTAGTTATGTCAAAAAAAGAAATGGTTTCAGGATTTCATTCGTTTGGATTACCATCGCCATTGAATCAAGCACTTGAAGAAGTCGGTTATAAGACTCCTTCTCCTATTCAAAGCAGTGCTATTCCACCTTTGCTAGAGGGTCACGATCTACTCGGTCACGCTCCAACAGGTACTGGTAAAACCGCCGCTTTTGCCTTGCCTCTCCTTGTAAATATTGACATCAGTGTTAGGCGCCAGCAGGCGCTCGTGCTAACCCCAACGCGGGAACTCGCGATACAAGTGGCGGGAGCGTTCGAGCGATACGCTAAGTTTTTGAAAGGCTTTCATGTGCTCCCTGTTTATGGGGGGCAAGAGTATTCTGGACAGATTCGTGCGCTGCGACATGGAGCTCATGTAGTAGTCGGGACCCCAGGAAGGGTCAAGGATCATATCCGGAAAGGGACTATGAAGCTGGATAATTTAAGAACGCTGGTACTTGATGAAGCGGACGAGATGCTTCGTATGGGATTTGTTGAAGATGTTGAGTGGATCATGGAGCAGACGCCACAAAATCGTCAAATCGCACTGTTTTCGGCGACGATGCCCAAAGAAATTCAAAAGATCACGAATAGATTTTTGGTAAGGCCACGAGATATTCGGATCAAAGCTAAAACTGCGACAGCAGAGTCCATCAATCAGAGATATTGGCTAGTCAGCAACCTGCACAAGCTAGATGCGCTAACTCGAATTCTAGAGGTAGAAGCATTTGATGCGGTCTTACTTTTCGTGAGAACAAAAGTTAACACCACCGAACTTGCCGGACGTTTGCAAGCGAGAGGCTATGCTGCTGAAGCCCTAAATGGGGACATGGCGCAAAAGAGTCGAGAACAAATGATCGAGCGACTAAAGAAGCGTTCGATTGATATCTTGGTTGCGACTGATGTGGCAGCGCGAGGTCTTGATGTTGACCGGATCAGTCATGTTATAAATTATGATATACCTTACGATGCGGAAGCCTACATCCATCGTATCGGGCGAACTGGCCGAGCAGGTAGGGAGGGTGAAGCGATTCTTTTTGTTTCTCCGAGAGAACGACGAATGCTGGCGATTATTGAAAAGGCTACCCGCAAGAAGATTAAGGCAATGACGGTGCCTAGCATAGAGACGGTGAATGGTAAAAGAATCGCCAATTTTAAGCAGAGTATCACTGATGTCCTTGCCGGGGGCTCACTAAAATTCATACAGGGTATTCTTGAATCATATGAACTCGAGCATGATGTAACAGCTATTGAAATAGCGGCAGGCTTAGCGAAGCTTTCTTTTAGAGACAGACCTCTTCTTCTAAAACAGGAAAAGAAAAGATCAAAAGGACGAACCAAAGCAGAGCCGACCGTAACAGCATCCTTTGATCGAAAAACAAAAAATACTGTAGACATATTGAAGAAAGCAAGAAAGGGTATGGAGCTCTTCCGTATCGAAGTTGGTCATGATGCTCTTGTTAAACCTGGGAATATCATTGGCGCAATTGCTAGCGAGGCTGGACTCGACGCAGAAAATATTGGTCATATTGATATTAGGAAAAAGTTTAGCCTCATCGAATTACCACAAGGTATGCCTAAAGCTGTTTTTAATGATCTCAAAAACGTATGGGTATGTGGTCAAAAGCTTGATATATCTAAGGTTAAGATAAGTCGTTACAGTCCCACTAGTCCTCAAAACATGCCGTCCGGATCGAATAGGGTAGCCAAAAAAATAGATGCGCTAGGGACCGGTTGCAAGAAGGCTAAGAAACGAAAGAAAAAGGTATCGAGTGTAAAAGTTAAAAAGAATAAAATGAAAAGGGAAGGCAGTCTAAAAAATTGAGTAAAATTAAAGGATTAAAAAAAGTACATTGTGTTATCACGTCTAACCTTTTATCGTGCGTCCGCAAAGGATCAGATCAACAATTAATAATTCAATTTAGAACGGAAAAAAAGTGATTACTACAGCAAATATTACCATTCAGTTTGGGTCAAAGCCTCTGTTCGAGAATATTTCTGTAAAGTTCACAGAGGGCAATCGCTACGGCCTGATCGGGGCCAATGGCTGCGGTAAGTCAACTTTCATGAAAATCCTAAGCGGCGAGCTTGAACCGACTTCTGGTAATGTATCAATCAACTCAAATCTGCGCATCGGCCAGCTTAGTCAGGATCAGTTTGCTTTCGAGGAATTTAGCGTCGTTGATACAGTTATCATGGGTGATAAAAAGTTGTCGGAGATTAAAGTGGAGCGCGACAGGATCTACGGCTTACCAGAAATGACTGAAGAAGATGGGATTAAAGTTGCTGAGCTGGAAGTTCAGTTTGCAGAAATGGATGGGTACAGCGCGGAAAGCCGTGCTTGCGAGATTCTGTCCGGTGCAAGTATCGACGAATCACTTCACTACGGTCCGATGAGTGAAGTGGCGCCAGGTTGGAAATTGCGAGTACTGTTGGCGCAAGCTCTGTTCGCGGATCCCGATATTCTACTCCTCGACGAACCTACAAATAATTTAGATATCCATACTATCCGTTGGCTCGAAGGCATATTAAACGAGCGAAAAAGTACCATGGTTATCATTTCGCATGACCGACATTTCCTAAACGCAGTTTGCACACATATGGCTGATATAGATTATGGCACTATAAAGGTTTACCCGGGAAACTATGATGACTTCATGACTGCGTCGACTCAGGCAAGGGAGAGGGCTCAGTCTGAAAACGCTAAAAAGAAAGCGCAGATCTCCGAGTTGAAGCATTTCGTGAGTAGGTTTTCTGCGAATGCCTCCAAGGCAAGGCAAGCTACTTCAAGAGCCCGGCAAATTGAAAAAATAGAGCTTGTTGATATTAAGCCATCAAGCAGAGTGAGTCCTTATATTAGATTTGAGCCAGATTCTAAACTGCACCGCGCTGCTCTAACCATTGAAAATCTTGGTCACAGTTTTGATGAAGAAACCTTGTTTATGGGCGGGAATATGATTCTTGAGGCGGGCGCTCGTTTGGCTATTATCGGCGAGAACGGTGCTGGTAAATCAACACTGCTTAGATGTCTGATGGATGATCTTCAAGCAGAATCAGGAACAATAAAGTGGGCAGAGAATGCGTCCCTAGGTTATTGTCCGCAGGATACCAATTCAGAATTTGAATCAGATTTAAACCTTTTTGACTGGATGAGTCAGTGGCGTAACGAGAGCCATGATGAGCAAATTGTTAGAGCCACGCTCGGCCGGCTATTGTTTTCATCGGAGGACTTTAATAAAGCGGTAAAGGTTTGCTCTGGGGGAGAGAAAAATAGACTGCTCTTCGGGAAGTTAATTATGTCTTCGCCTAACGTAATGCTCTTGGATGAGCCCACGAATCATTTAGATATGGAAGCCATTGAGGCTCTTAACCTGGCGCTAGAGAACTACGAGGGCACGCTAATATTTGTGAGTCACGATCGAGAGTTTGTGTCGTCTCTTGCGACGCGGATTATCGAAATAAAAGATCAATGCCTGAACGATTTTCAAGGGACATACGACGAATATTTAGTTAAGCAGTCTCTTTAGACTGGGAGTAACGCTTACAACTTATGGGAGTCCTATAGCGTTACCATTGCACCTTAAATACCCAAGCGTGTTCTCCCATTCTCTGTTCTGGCAGTACAATCCTTAGTGCGCCTTCCTCAACTGTATCTTGGCCCCAACGCAGGCTTTTATCGCAGCCAAGGAGCTGAACTTTGGAAATTGGTCCAATTGCTCGTAGCTGAACCAGGCTGGGAATAGTTATGACATTATTATCTTTCGGCCACTCAAGTAGGTGCACATAAACCGCATCCTTCGTGCGGGTGAAGCGATACTGATCATGGCCATAGATTACCCATGGACGAGTCCCATAGATTGCTTCCCCGTTAATATCGAGCCATTGTCCTATTGCCTCCAAGATTTGAACGGTAGCAGAGTCTAGTGTTCCATTAGCTCTGGGCGGTACATTTAATAAAACGTTACCATTCTTACTGACAATATCTATCAACTCGTGGATTAATTCTTTTACAGGACGATATGCAATTCCAGAGTGATACCCCCAGGGACCAGTCGATGTATCTGTTTGCCAGGGCAATCCGCGAATATTATCAAGACGGGTACGTTCTAAATCGAGGGTAGTGACCCCATCGACATAGATACCGTGGTCTGGCAGATCCTTGACGCACATCACAGCCTCCATATCCCCGTTATGCTCTTTTAAGCTATCGTTATAATAGTGAGCTATTACGTCCAGTCCGGTCTGTCCATTATCTTCCCCTGCAAAAGGGATGCATCCATCAAAGTAGAGGAGGTCAGGGTGATAGTTATCTATAAGATCTTTTATACGTGCTGCCCAATGCTCACACCAACTGTTTGGGGCATTAAGGGGGTGGCGTAAATCAGTATCAGCATGAGGGTCTAAGTAAAAATCACTGTAGCTAGAATTGTTACCATCGAATGGGACACCCGTTTTCGTACCCGAACAGTCTGCTCCCTTGTTGGTATTAAACCAGCTCCAGGTTCGCTCGAGATGAGTAGTGACCCCAAAACGCAACCCTTGATTGAGTGCAGCCTTTTGCCACTGACGAGTAATATCCTTTTTTGGACCCATATTGACACTGTTCCAACGATGAAATTTTGAGTCCCAAAGATCGAAGTTGTCATGATGAACAGCACAGGGCGCAAAATATCGTGCACCTGCGCGTTTGAACAGGGAGACCAATCCCTCCGGATCCCATTTTTCTGCAGTCCAGAGGGGAATCAAATCTTTATACCCAAATTCAGACGGATGTCCATAGTTCTGTATGTGGTGCTGGTAGTCTGGGTGTCCCTCAAGATACATATTTCGAGGATACCATTCGCCACGCTCTGGAACTGAGTAGATACCCCAATGGACGTATATGCCAAATTTTGCATCTCGGAACCAGTCAGGACATTGATAACCTAGCAGAGATGCGATGTTTGGTTTGAATTGCAATTGTTCAGTCATAAATTTTTTTTAGTTTTAGTTTTAGTTTTCCCAATTTGATTTATGGTTCCAATAGGTTCACGAGTGACAATGAACTTAGTACTAATCAGCTAGACATTTTCATTCTGGCGATCCTTCATCTGAAATCGATGGTTGAATGCTTTTTTTACCGAAGCATGGTCTCTTTGACCATAGCCGGTAATCGGTAACTTGCTTCCATCTATATTTGGATCAATATAGGCTGCATACCAATCATCTAGCTCTCGACGCAGTTCTGCGATGAGATTCGCAAAGCCGGGTTCGTCAAAGAGGTTTACCTTTTCATCAGGGTCGTTACTGACGTCATATAACTCATGTGCTCCTGCTGGGTAACGCCAGATAAGTTTCCACTGCTTAGATCGGATCATACGGACTGGCCCATATTCATCAAACACGAAGATACGATCGCATTCTTCGAACTTATGCCCTCTTAGTATTGGAGCAAAGGATCTCCCAGGTAATCCGCTTGGAGAAAGACTGGCATCACCGGCATAGTCTACAATCGTTGAAAGCCAGTCGTACTGACTCAATAGTGTCGAGGAAATCTTATGTTCTGGAACGTGGCCGGGTCGACTGATTAGGCAGGGTATCTTGACACTAGTGTCGAATAGATTCTGCGGCCAAGTACCGTTTCCTTTACCCCAAATACCGTGATGTCCAGTATTCATGCCGTTATCACCCATGAATACAATGAGGGTATTACTCCTTAGGTTCTGCTCATCCAGCCAACTGACCAGGCGACCGATGTTACTATCCATTGCCTCGATAGAGGCAAAGTAGCCTGCAAGGTCTTGCCTGCGTAATTCTGAGGGATTAACTTTTTTCCTTGCTTCAGCATCGCTAGGGGACAAAAAACTATAACGTTGAAATCCGGATGCTAAGGGTTCCTCTGGCCCTGGCGTTGATTTAAAAGGACAGTTGTTATAGTAATCATCCCAGAGCTCCTCGGGGTGATGTTCTCTACCCCAAGGCTTGTGTGGAGCTGTATAGCTCACATTTAAACAAAAAGGGGCTTCTTCTTCGACTTGCTCTTCAAGGAATTTCAGGGCATTGTCAGTAAAAAGATCTGTTGCGTAGGTATTGTTAACGCAGGTGTGGCCGCCGTCTTTTACTATGGGTACATCTCGGTAGCTGCATTGTCCGAAAGGCATAGGATACCAATCTTCAAAGCCGCATTGCGCTTCCCTGGCATCACCCAGATGCCACTTACCTGACAAGCAAGTTCGGTAACCTATATCAGCAAGTAACTCTGGGTAACAGGTGTTGCCCTCTAGGAAAGGGATACCGTTTGCGGGAGAGTTTCGATTTGGCTGGCCCTGCCTATCGTGTGGCATGGAAATGAAATCATGAACCCCGTGTTGGGAGGGAATTAATCCAGTAAGAATTGATGCCCTCGCGGGAGAGCAGACCGGGGACGCACAAAAGAAATTATCGAAACGAATACCTTCACGTGCTAACCGATCTAAATTGGGTGTGCGTATTTCTTCATTGCCAGCACAACCCATTGCCCAAGCGCCCTGATCATCACTCAGGATGAAAAGAAGGTTTGGCCTGCTTGGATTGCGACTTGCCACCCAATATTCCTACGATTGATCATTGAAGCGCAAAATAATATCAGATTACGTGGTTGGAATTGCTAAATACTGGACAACTGAATCGACTAATTATATTTTGAATCTACTAAAGCAATAACTAGATTCAATAAATCCTTGCCCATTAATAATCAGGTCTAAACATATGGTTTCTTTACAGCAACGTGAAATTTACTCGAAAAGATATTTCAACGTCTTGCTTAAAAAAGGTTCTCTTGAGCAATTTCGGCTGAATCAGAGAAAAGCGATTTTTCTACTTTTAGTATCGTTATATAGCTTTACTGCTTTCACTGCGTCTGCTGAACCAAGTCATACCCCGAAGAGGATGCCGATTGTAAATGCGGAGCTGGTTGGTATGTCGACTGATGGGCTTAATCGTATCGATGAGTTGATGCAAGAACATATTGTTCTGGGCCATATTCAGGGCGGTGTCACTGTTGTGGCTCGTCGCGGTAAGGTTGTCCACTTCTCAACGCATGGCGAGATGGACTCTATCAAAGGTCGAGCGATGGAAACTGATACGATTTTTGCTATTGCATCAATGACAAAGCCTGTTCTCGGGGTCGCTGCAATGATAGCGATCGAGGATGGTTTAATAAAAGCTAGTGATCCAGTTTCAAAATACATCCCTGAATTTGCGGATATGAAAGTAGCTGTTCGAGACAAATCTTTTAGCGCCAAAGGTAAAGATGGATTTAAAGCCAGAATAATGGGTAAAGAGAAGAGGCAGAAGCCAAAGCCGAGGCTAGTGGCCCTCGAATCTCCGGTGACAATCCACCACCTACTGACCCATACCTCTGGTCTTGGAAAGCTTCGGCAATCCGAAAAACCGAAGAAGGATGATACGCTCGCTACATACATCCCACGGCTTGCTCAGGTGCCTCTAAATTTTCAACCAGGCACACATTGGGAGTACAGCTTGGGCCTTGATATCGTGGCTCGAGTGATCGAAATCGTCTCGAAAACACCCTTCGACGCGTTTGTACAGAAAAGAATTTTTGATCCTTTAGAAATGAATAATACTTTCTTTCATGTTCCCACTGAAAAGAAATCCAAAACTTTCGTCTATACCGTTACTGCTGCCAGAAAATCGAAGGACTGGTTCAAACCCACCAGTTACGTCTCTGCAAGTGCTGGATTATCCAGCACGGCAGAGGACTTCTTGTATTTCCAGCAGATGCTCCTTAATGGGGGGGAGCTGTTCGGACAGCGCGTGCTCAGTCAGAATAGCGTTGATATAATGAGTCGTAATCATGCGGGAGATCTTTTTGAGCAAGCTCGCAAAGGTATCAAGGGTAAGGGAATGGGGTATACCGTGAGCGTTGTAACAGATTCTAATCTATCGAGGAGTTATCGAGGCAAAGGTTCCTTTGGATGGGCTGGCGCGACGCGCACAGATTCGTGGACTGATCCTGAAAACGAACTAGTCGCGGTTTATTTTCCCGCTAAGCCAAGAGGAGGAAATGTGTACAAAGATTTCCAAAAAGCCATTTTGCAGGCCATTAACAAGAATTGAATATGAAGCCAAACATTGTTGTGATCATGACGGACCAGCAAAGAGCTGATGTTTCGAGACGAGAAGGCTTTGGCTTAGATACCACTCCTTTTTTGGATAGCCTGGCTAAAAAAGGAACTTGGTTTGATCGAGCGTATACAACGATGCCAGCATGCTTGCCTGCTCGTGTAAGTATGTTGACGGGCCGCTATCCTAGTGCCACCCACGCAAGAACCAATCATAATGGGAACGATGCATTCTATCAGTCGGATTTGTATGACATCTTACGTGATAACGGATATCAAACAGCCCTATGTGGAAAAAATCACTCACATGTCGATGCGTCTAAGATGGATTTTTACTTCTCCATGGGGCACCACGGTGGATTAGGTACAGACCGTACAGCCGATGAAATAGCCTTTGATAGACACTTAGCTAGCCTGAAAATGCGGGCGGCTTTTGAACCAACACCTTTTGATTTTAGTCTTCAATGTCCATATAGAGCGGTAACTGCTGCCACGAATTGGATTGATAGTATTTCTAGCTCAAGTCAGTCCGATCCGTTTTTCCTATGGTTATCTTTCCCGGAACCCCATAATCCCTATCAGGTATCTGAACCCTATTTTTCAATGTTTCCTACGGAAACAATACCTCCAACCCTATCCGATAAATCCGCGCTACAAGTAAAGGGATTCAAGTACCAGTGGCTAAGGCATATTGGTGAGCTTGGATTCCCTGACTACGACGAGCAGCTTCCGCAAGCACGATCGAATTACTTTGGTATGCTTAGACTTATTGATGATCAGGTGCGTCGGTTCTGGGATTACTTGGGTTCGCATGACCTTCAATCTAGTACAATTTTGATATTTCTCTCAGACCACGGTGATTATGTTGGTGAGTATGGTTTGATGCGTAAGGGTGCAGAGTTGCCAGAGGTACTGATTAGGGTGCCCTTCTTTTTTGTCGGTCCAGATATCATTCGATCCTCCGAGCCGCATCCGGCGCACATCTCGACTGCTGACCTTATGCCCACCGTGTGTGAAGCGATAGGATTAGACATTCCTGCTGGGGTTCAGGGCCGCAGCTTATGGCCGCTATTAACCGGAGAAAAATATCCCGAGGCTGAGTTCAGTAGTGCATATGCGGAACATGGTTTTGGAGGTTTACACTACACCGATCAGGAGGACTTTGATCCCAATAAGGATTCGATACATGCAGAAATAGGTTTTGACGAGTTAAACGGTTGGTCGCAGAGTGGGACGATGCGGGCGATACGTAAAGGTGATTGGAAATTAATTTTTGATATGCAAGAACATGGTCAGCTCTATAATTTGGTTGATGATCCAGTTGAGCTAGATAACTTGTTTGATAACCCCGATTATGCAGAAATTCAATCTAGGCTTATCGCTGAGTTGCTTGGATGGATATTACGTACCGAAGATCCTTTACCGCATCCCCCTCGACGATATCAATTTAAATCTGATAGACGAAACTACTGGTCGCCCCATCGCTAATCTTATAATTGTTTATACTCAGAGCTGCGAGTACAAAGAAACGAATAATTATTGGCCTTAAAGCAGTACCTGTTTCCTAAAGTATTCCTAAAAGTTTTGTTCTTCGGCCGGTTTTGATAGTGTAAGAGGATCTGACCTTTTAACGAAGTGCGTGGATTAAAGTGAAGGAAGTATAAAAAAGAATTGGACGTCGGTCTGGTCACGCTTTAATCCTTCAATATAAAATTTTGCTCTAATTAAGGAACTATATTAATGATTAATACATCTCTGTTCGATCTAACGGGTAAAGTAGCCTTGCTTACAGGTGCTTCAAAAGGCATGGGGAAGTCTATGGCTGAGGGTCTTGCAGAACATGGAGCAAAAGTGGTTGTTTCAAGCCGCAAGTTCGATCAATGTGAAGAAACAGCTACTCAAATCAATGAGAAATGTGGAGAGGGCAGCGCCGTCGCTATCGCTTCGAATATTGGGTACAAGGATCAATTGCAGTCACTTGTCGACCAAACGCATGAGAAGCTTGGAAAAATCGATATTTTGATCGCGAATGCTGGCGTAAATCCATACTACGGCTCTATTTTGGATATTCCAGATGAAGCTTATAACAAGACTATGGAGTCAAATGTTCGCTCAAACTTATGGCTAGCCAAAATGGTGGCACCTGATATGGTAGAAAAGGGATCAGGTTCGATCGCCATCACTGCAAGTGTTGGCGCATTTAGCGGATCTGAAACACTGGGGACGTATAATATTTCTAAGCTCGCGGATATTGCGTTGGTCCGTAATTTGGCGCTAGAACTTGGTCCTAAGGGTGTCAGAGTGAACGCTATATGCCCGGGTCTGGTTAAAACAGATTTTGCTAAAGCGTTATGGGATAACCCTGAGGCAGCAGCTCGAGCTAATGAGGGTACGCCTATGCGTCGATTGGGTGAGCCAGACGACTTTAAAGGTATTGCGGTATTTTTGGCTTCTGATGCTTCGTGTTGGATCACTGGTCAGGCGCATACCGTCTGTGGTGGCACTAACATGTGGGGCTAAGGTTGTGCCTATTCATTCGCTTCGGCATTCCAGTTCTCAATCTCCTCTGAGTAATGTTAATGCCAAAAATTAATGAGCCGATTAGTTTTCTGCGCGGTCCCGCAATGAAGAATCGTTTTATGCTAGCGCCGTTGACAAATTGTCAAAGTAATGTCGATGGCATTCTGTCCGAAGAGGAATATCATTGGTTGACTATGCGAGCCAAGGGGGGATTTGGGCTCGTCATGACTTGTGCCACTCATGTGCAAGCGGTAGGCCAGGGCTTTCCTGGTCAATTGGGAATATATTCTGATAGCCATATAGCGGGTCTCTCAAAGCTTGCGTGCGGCATTAATCAAGAAGGCAGTGTTTCGATACTCCAGCTCCACCATGCTGGAAAGAAAACCGAAGCTAGGCTGGTTGGGGAAATACCAGTGTCTCCGTCAGGCGATCCGAAAAGTGGGGCACGCGCACTATCCTATCAGGAAGTGTTATTGCTGATTGAAGATTTTGTGGAGGGTGCTGTTCGAGCGGAAAAAGCTGGTTTCCATGGTGTTGAATTGCATGGGGCACATGGTTACATGATATGCCAATTTTTGAGTGGGGAAACCAATTTAAGGAATGATGAGTTTGGTGGTAGCTTTCGAAATAGAACCCGCTTGCTATTTCAAATCATTGACGGTATCCGAGCGCGCTGCAGTGATAACTTTATTATTGGAGTTCGGTTATCGCCAGAAGGAGTTGTCAAACTTGAGGACGCTGTTGCTTTAGCTCAGCAGCTGATGATGGAAGAGAAAATTGATTTCCTTGATATGTCTTTATGGGATGTGTTTAAAGAGCCGCTTGAGGAGGTTTTTCAAGGTCGAACATTGATGTCTTATTTTACTAGCCTGGATCGAAAACATGTCAGCTTAGGTGTTGCCGGTAAAATTCGTACGCCCGCAGAAGTCGAAGCGGTTATGAGAGAAAATGTAGATTGGGCTATGCTAGGACGTGCAGCGATCTTGCATCATGATTTCCCAAATCGCTACTTTCAAGAAGAAGAGTTTTCGCCAGTAAAGAACCCTGTTACTCGGGAATACTTGCAGTCAGAAGGCGTGTCAAAAAAATTTATTACTTATCTTGAGAGTTGGCCAGGATTTGTTGCCGATTAGTTTTTAGGGATCAGGGGCTGGATTTAAACGGGGCAGAACGCGCTCTTAACTTTCAGTTATCGTGTATTGTTGTGGCCTAATCTGTTTATACTTGTGGCCACGTTTTGATTTGGCACTGAAATAATAAATCTACATTCTAAAGGGGAGAGCAAAAAATGCCCTCAATAGGACCTAACGATGGCCCCGTAGCAGTTACCGGTGCGGCCGGTTATATTGGCTCTCATATCGTATTGACGTTGGTAAAACATGGATATCAAGTTCGCGCATGCGTGCGTGATGCAAGCCGCTTATCTAATGTAGCCCATCTAAATCTTATGAATAGTATTGGCCCTGGGTCGGTATCTTTGCATTCCTGTGATATGACGATCGCTGGAATTTACGATGAGGTTTTTAAAGGCTGCGTCGGTATTTTTCATGCGGCTGCTGAGATGGGCAACTTGGCTGGTTCTACTCCGCAGAAGGTCTATGATGGTGGCATTCTTGCGACTCAAATGCTTATGGAGTCCATCAAGAAAGCCGGGACCGTCAAGCGTCTTGTATATACTAGTTCCTTTGCGGCGGTGAGTAATCCGCATAACAACGAGCCTTTCACGGAAGAATCCTGGGCAGATATGAACCAGGATATGCGGCCGCCCGAAAAGGCGTGGACTATGGAGGTGGTCGCTAAAGATCGCGAAATCGCTTACGCGATGACAAAAGTGGACTCTGAGCGCTTCGTGTATAAAGAGGCTCGAGAAAATAATTTTGAGGCGTTTGGGGTGTGTCCGTGTCATGTGATTGGGCCATTATTGTCGAAAACACATATGCGTCCTTGGACATGGCAGACCCGAGTCGGCGATATGATGGCAGGTTATGGTCATCCGCGGATGTTCTGGAATATTACTGATGTTCGAGATGTTGCTGAGGCTCAGCGACTTATAGCTGAATGTTCAGAAAACAGTAACGGTGATCGCTATAATCTATGTGCTAAAGATGAATCGGGGACGCTCACCCAGCCAGAAGTACAAGCGCACCTGCAAAAGTTATATCCTGGTGTTGGAGTAGCAGGTAACTGGAGGGATGGCAATTTCAGGCAAGGCCCCATAGCTTTTTTGCAGAAGGCGATTACTCAACTGGGTTTGAAACCGCATACAGTGGAGCAAACTCTTAAGGACAATGTCGATTCTATAGTCGCGTGGGGTCTTATTGAAACGAGAGAGGGTGTCGAAAATTGGCAACGTGAAGGCAATGATTTGGGTTTATCCTCTAAATGGAGCCCATATGAGTATCCCGCTCTAAGCCCTGCGCAGAGAGAATAGGGGCAGAAAAACCGGCTAAAACGGTCTTGGTTAGCTAATTTTGTGATTTCAGAGGCAGTCAAACGCTTAAATTAGACATTTTGTTAAAAAAAACCTTTCTCTATGTGGCCGGTTAGTGAGAAACTAATAATCTGAGGGATAAGGAGTGGTGGAAATTAGCTTATTAAAGCTTCTGCCGCGTTAATTAATTTTCGTTTCAATGGGGATAAAAAATGTTGAATTTGAACGTGTTCCTGAAGGCTGCCTTGGTGCTGGCTCTATCAGGAAGTGGAACGGCTTACGGTGCAGACGTTATGGTACTGAATGCTGATGATTTCGTCGGTATTTCGTTCTGGTTGGCAACTGCAATCATGCTCGCCTCAACGGTATTTTTCTTTATAGAGCGTGGTGACGTTGCCGTTAAATGGAGAACGTCTCTTACGGTCGCGGGCCTCGTTACAGGTATCGCGTTTTGGCACTACCTTTATATGAGAGGCATTTGGGTCACAACAGGTGACTCGCCAACGGTTTACCGATACATCGATTGGTTAATCACTGTACCGCTTCAAATCGTCGAATTTTACTTGATATTAGCTGCCGTAACCGCGGTTCGAACTGGATTATTCTGGCAGCTTTTGATTGCATCTGTCGTAATGCTCTTAGGAGGATATGGCGGGGAGACAGGTGTTCTGTCACCGGCAATTGGTTTTGTTATTGGGATGGCGGGATGGCTCTACATCATCTACCTAATATTCTTCGGCGAAGCGAGTAAAGTTTCGGCGGAGAGCGGTAATGCTGCGAGTCAAATGGCATTCTATTGGCTCCGATTAATTGTAACCGTTGGATGGGCCATATACCCATTAGGTTATTTCCTTGGTTACCTCGCAGGTGGTGTGGACAACGATAGTCTGAATATTATTTACAATATTGCAGATCTAGTTAACAAGACCGCGTTTGGTCTAGCCATTTGGTATGCCGCTACGCAGGACAGTAAGTAGGCTTAGCAGCAAGAATTCAAAGGGATTAGTGTAAAGCTAGTCCCTTTGAACCCCTCAAATATTTAAAGTTAGCAGTAAACTCAGAAGCTTCCCAGCGTGTGTTCAAGTTGGCTTGCCCCCCATCGTTTTATAATGCTTCCGCCAATATTTTTCTTCCTCGCAACACCAGATGTGACCGGCGCAGTACAGGCTTTCAGTTTTACTCATACCTACCTAATCACCTTGCCAGCAATGACCTTGTTGGTCTTTTCCGGATTGTATGTTTCATATAAAATTTCGCTTCGTAAATGTTGGTAGAATTAATTTTCTGGTGTAGGTTTAGGTCAAAGGTAAGGAGGTAACTAATGAGGTTCAGCCAAGACCATATCAGGCAATGGCGAGAGGATGGATTTTGCGTTATCGAGAATTTCTTCACTGAGGAAGAGTACCTGCCTCTTTTGGCTGATTTTGAGATGCTCTACGGTTCAGTTGCTCCACCTCCGGGAAAGGATGAAGCAATGGTAATCCCCGAGGATGATGAGAACCTCAAAGAACTGAAGGGAGAAGTCTTTAAGCACATAGATACCCTACCATATTACGGCTCTCCAGAACTCAATCTGTGTTCATTGCACCCGGATCTAATTGCCTTTGCGAGAGCACTGTTAGGTGTCCCTGAAGTTCATCTCTACCAATCTCATACTTGGGCAAAGTATACCGGCCTCACCGATTACGAGCAGACATTTCATTGCGACTTTGGTAATCACACGTTGACATGTCCCGCTGAAGAGGAGGCACTACGTACCGTCGATTTTATTTTTTATTTAACAGATGTGAGTGCTGAAGATGGGGCTTTGCGTTATGTAACTAAGCCCGATGCAAGAGCCATCCTTGGTCACGATCGACCCATTTCGGGGATTGAACTTGACGAACATTACGCCCTCGTTGAGCGAGAAAAAATAGCCGCAGTGCCTGCTGGTTCGCTTCTCGCTCACGGCATTGATACGTTCCATCGGGGAACAAATTTGACCTCTCCGGGAGGCCGAAGATTTTCTATGACGGTGGGATTTAAGGCAGCGGGTAACGATCAGATTGCTTTCCACGCCTGGCAGACAGGGGCTGGACGACCATGGGAAAATCTTATGCCTTTTGCTACGCCAGACCAGCTCGCGTGTCTTGGTGTCCCTTTACCCGGAGATCCCTTTTGGACCCCGCGCACAGTTGAGGTGACTGAGGCTCGTTGGCCGGGCATTGATATGGAACCCTATAAACGTGGTCTCACCGGCTCTGAATAAAAAAATCTTAGGTCCAATTCCTCAGTGTAACTATAGTTTCGCAAAGAAATCCCAAATCAGTTCGGTGGCATTGAGGCCTGAATTATCGATCATTTTTTTTACCTCATTGGGTCTTCCAGGCCAAACATGATCATGATTTTCAATTCGATAGTAATGCACGGCGGCTCCGCCATCTTCCGATGTATAGATAATCCTTCTTGCATTTTCAGTAACTTGAGTTGTTTCTGGTGTCACTGATTTATTTAGATTTGCGAAATATTCCACGATTGATTGTGCGCTTGGGATGTCATATTTACCCTGACCTTCAATAGGCACCATGGAGTCATCGGTACCATGAAAATGGATGATTGGCGTCGGCTTTGGAGGTCCTTTTCTGAATACTCTTTTGTGGAGTAACCCGGAGACTATTGCGGCGGCTTTGAATATATCTCTAGCTTGAGCGATTAATGAATAGGACATATAGCCTCCGTTAGAGAATCCCGCGACAAAAGTTTTCTCGGGCCCCGTGTGAAATTCTTTCTGAAGATGCTTAGCTAATGAGGTAAGAAAGACAACATCATTTTGGCCATCGAAGAGGTTGTCTTCGTCGGTGTCATTCCACTTGTTCGTGAAGGTAACGGCTGCCCCATCTTCACGAGTGAAACCCTTTCCCATTAATGAAAACTTTTCTCCATCTTTACAACTAGCTGTCTTTTCACTGACTGTCTTCAACCAGTCCCTCATAGAGGCAAGTTTGTCATCGGTAATATTCTTATAGCTATCTTGCTCAATTCTACTCCTTGTAAGGTGAGACTGAGGATAGACTGCTAAAAATCCATGTTTCTCAGCTAGTTTATTGAAACCCGTTATGTAGGTCCAATTGCTACTTGAGGTTATTCCATGAAGTAAAAAAACCATTGGTGCATTGTCAGGTAAGTTTTTTGGTCGGTATAGTTTATAGGTTCTGTTGAGGCCGTTATTCGCGAATACGAAGTCTTGATCTATGGACATTTATTACTTCCTTTTAGTTTCATTTCATTGAGGAGTGCGGTGCTTAGGTCCCAGGGTATAATTAGCTGTTGTGAACGACGTCAAAGCGTTGAGAAGAAATCCCAGATCAGTTGAGTTGCGTTGAGACCCGAATTATCCATCCCTTTTTTTACCTCAATCGCTCTTCCAGGCCAGACATGGCCGTGATTTTCGATACGGTAATATTG
>MDTB01010752.1_pt1 | contig 48716 bp, 53 predicted proteins | sample 811161 | NCBI WGS metagenome assembly MDTB01 (sample SAMN05326650, study PRJNA326480) | marine metagenome | isolation source: seawater | place: Mediterranean Sea | collected 2009 | reverse complement strand
TATCTTGATCAATAAATCGATCAGGTAATATCATATTTCTAAACTTTAAGCCTTTATCAAATAAACCTTTACTTGATAGTAGGTAAGAAACGTGAGATCCAAAACCACCTATAGAACCCTCTTCAATAGTAATAAATACTTCATGATTTCTTGCACAATCCAAAACTAATTTTTCGTCAAGAGGTTTAGCAAATCTGGCATCAACTAATGTTGGATTTATTCCTTTGGCTTTTAATTTATTTATAGCTAATTTACATTCCTCTAATCTTGCACCAAAATTTAAAATGCATACTTTGTCACCTTCTCTAATTACCTTACCTTTTCCGATTTCAACTGTCTCTTCTAGACTTGGCAATTCATAACCAAAGCCATTACCCCTAGGATATCTAAAAGCACATGGTCGGTCATTTATATGTACACTTGTATTAACCATTCTAACTAGTTCTGCTTCATTACTTGGTGCCATTACAATAAAATTTGGAAGTGTACTTAAATAAGTAATGTCAAATGATCCGGCATGAGTTGCTCCATCAGCTCCAACTAAACCGGCCCTATCAATTGCAAATCTAACTGGTAATTTTTGTATTGCAACATCATGTACAACCTGATCATAGGCTCTTTGCAAGAAAGTCGAATAAATTGCGGCATAAGGCTTAAAACCCTCAGTAGCTAGCCCAGCTGCGAATGTTACAGCATGTTGTTCTGCTATTCCTACGTCAAAAGATCTTTTTGGGAATTTTTTGTTAAAAATATTTACACCAGTACCATCTGGCATAGCAGCAGTAATAGCAATTATCTTATCGTCTAGGTCAGCATGCTTACTTAGAGTTTCACCAAATACATTTTGATAGGACATAACATTTGAATTACTTTTTTTCTGCTCCCCTGTTGCTGGATTAAATTTTTTAACACCATGATATTTGTCTACTGACTCCTCGGCAGGTTTATAACCCTTGCCTTTTTTCGTTATCGCATGAATTAAAAAAGGCCCATTATGTTTTGAATTTTTTACATTTTCTAAAACTGGTATCAAATCTTCAAATTTATGTCCGTTAATAGGACCAACATAAAAGAATCCCATTTCCTCAAACAATGTACCTCCTGTTGCTAAGCCTCTTAAATATTCTTCAGCCTGTCCTATGGTTTTTTTTAGTTTGAAAGGAAATTTATCAGCAAGTTTTTTAAACATTTCTCTAAATCCAATGTAGCTTTTTCCAGAGAGTAACTTAGCTAAATAAGAGCTCATTGCACCGACCGGTGGCGCAATTGACATATCGTTATCATTTAAAATAACTATTAAACGCGAATCCATTGATCCTGCATTATTCATCGCTTCGTAAGCCATTCCAGCACTCATTGCTCCATCCCCTATTACTGAAATTATATTATTTGTTTTTCCTTCAATATCTCTTGCAACGGACATTCCAAGACCAGCAGAAATTGATGTCGAACTATGTGCTGCTCCAAATGGATCGTAATTACTTTCACTCCTTTTAGTAAAACCAGATAAACCACCGCCTTGTCTCAAGGTTCTAATTCTATCTTTTCTACCTGTAAGAATTTTATGTGGGTAAGCTTGATGTCCAACATCCCAAATTAGTCTATCTTTTGGAGTATCAAACATGTAGTGAAGTGCGATGGTAAGCTCAATAACCCCAAGCCCAGCGCCAAGATGTCCGCCAGTTTCTGAAACAGCGCTAACTAATTCATCTCTTAACTCATCTGCAAGCTGAGGTAAATGACCTTTGCTTAGTAATCTTAGATCACTTGGAAAATTAATTTTATCTAAAAGTTTACCCATCTAATAATTTCTCTTAAAAATATAATCAGCACAATCTAACAGAGTATGTGCAGAATCACCATGTGAATATAATGATTCTTTTATATTTGTTTTAATATCGTTGCACATTTTATTTGACTGTGTTTCATTTTTTATTGTCATAATAGTTGCTTTACCTTTTTTACCATCTTGTTGAGTCGGCTTGCCTAGAATTTTTGAGTCTCCATGAATGTCAAGTAAATCATCTGAAATTTGAAATAATAATCCTAAATTTAATCCTGCTTTTCTAGGGTTTTCTCGATCATCAGCCGCACCAGCAACTATCGCAGCGGATTCGCAACAAAATCCCATAAGTTCACCAGTTTTTTTTTTTTGCATATTTATAATTTCTTTCTCGTCTTTCTGTTCATTTTCATATTTCAAATCAAGATACTGACCGCCAGCAATCCCTTCGTGACCAGCGCACAATGCTAATGAATTAGTCAAATTTGATTTTCTCTCGTGATCAATTCTTAAATTATCACTTGAAATTATCTCAAATGCTGATGTTAAAAGTGAATTACCAGCAAGTATTGCATTAGCTTCACCAAATTTCTTGTGCGTGCTCTCTTTACCTCTTCTAAAATCATCATTATCCATCGATGGTAGATCATCGTGTATCAATGAATAACTGTGAACACACTCAATTGCTCCAGCAATAGGTATATATTTATATTCATCAATTTTATAAATTTCAAAAGCACATTTTGTTATATAACTCCGAATTTTTTTTCCTCCAGAAAATAATCCATAATTCATGGCTTCAAATAAACTGTTTTGGGTATTTTTTTTTAAAAAATATTTTTTTAGAAAATTATCAACCTTTTCAGCAGATGACTTAATTTTATCCGAGATATTATTCATTAATTTTTATTTTTTTCGATCAAATATTTTTTTTTTTACATTGCCTTGTTTATCAATTGTAATTTCCTCAATTTTTGCATTGGCTTCCTTTAATTTTTCCTCACAATGCTTCTTAAGCTTTATACCTCGAGTATACTGCTTTATTGACTCTTCTAGTTCAATTGAACCATTTTCAAGACTGGATACTATTGTCTCAAGCTCTTGCATAGCTTCTTCAAAAGTAAGCTTTTCAACATCTAAATTTTCATTTATTTTTTTCATTCCTAGATTTTTGTCAAATAACATAATAAATAATTAAAAAATGAATTACTATTCAAATATTTGTAGACCTACCATAAAAAATCTTAATAAGTCGATTAAACTACTAAAAGATGGCAAATTAATTGCAATTCCATCTGAAACAGTATACGGGTTAGCCGCAATTGCTGTTAGTAATAAAGCAGTTAACAAAATATATAAGACGAAAAGAAGACCGTATAAAAATCCAATTATCGTTCATTTTAAAGACTTAAAATCCATAAAGTCTGAAACAATTGAAAATCAATATTTAGATAAATTATATAAATTTTTTTCACCAGGACCTATAACATATATTTTGAAATTAAAAAAAAATTCAAAAATTTCAAAAATATTACTAAATAAAAATAATCATATTGCATGCAGAGTCCCTAATAATAAAGTGTTTCTTAAAATTTTAAAAAAAATAAATATTCCAATTGCAGCGCCAAGTGCTAATATTAGTTCTAAAGTATCACCGACCGATGCTAGTCACGTTTTTGATGAGTTTAAAAATAAAATAAGTTTAATATTAGATGGCGGGCCTTCAAAATTAGGAATTGAGTCTACTGTTATTGATTTAACAAAAAAACCTAAGATTCTAAGGGAGGGTTTTGTTACTAAAGAAAAATTAAATAAAGTTCTTAGCTTAAGAATTATAAATTCAAATATCTTAAATTTGTCACCTGGCCAAGCCTCGAAGCATTATAATCCTGGTATTCCAGTTTTTTTAAATAGTAAAAAACCACAAAAAAAAGGAGCTTTGCTTGTATTCGGAAAAAGCAAATTTAAAGGAAAAAATATATTTTATTTGAGTAAAAAAAACTCATTGCTAGAAGCTTCAAAAAACCTCTATAAATTATTAAGAAAAATTAAAAATGATGGTTACAAGAGTATATCTGTGACACCAATACCATATAAAGATATTGGAGTTGCATTAAATGATAGGTTAAAAAGGTCAGCAAAATGAAAAGTGTTTTAGAAGTTAAAAATCTTAAAAAAAATTTTGAAAATTTTACTGCTGTAAATAATATTAGTTTTTCAATAAATGAAAAAAAGACTATAGGGCTTCTTGGTCCAAACGGATGTGGTAAAACTACCACTATCGCTATGCTTTTAGGTTTGATAACTCCAACTTCAGGCTCAATAAAAATTGATAACCAAGACTTAAATCCAAAAGATCATCAGTTCTTGTCAAAAATGAATTTTGCATCTCCATATGTTGAGCTACCAAAAAAACTTACAGTTATGCAAAATTTAAAAGTTTATTCAATGATGTATGAAATTAAAGATCCAACAAAAAAAATAGAAGAACTTATAGAAAATCTTAAACTTCAAGAATTTGTATATAAAAAAACTGGCGAACTATCTTCGGGTCAAAGGAATAGAATTTCTCTAGCGAAATCACTAATAAATGACCCACAAATTCTTTTGCTTGATGAACCTACAGCAAGCTTAGATCCAGATACAGGGGATTTTATCAGATCTTTTATTGAAGAATATCAGAGAAATAATCCATTATCTATTTTATTAGCATCTCACAATATGAATGAGGTTAATCGATTATGCGATCATATCTTAATGATGAAAGAAGGAAAAATTATAGACCAAGGTAATGCTGAATATTTAATATCTAAACATGGTCGAAATAATTTAGAAGAAGTTTTTTTAAAAATTGCTAGAGAGAAAAATGAAAATTAGACGTATTTTATCTTTAATGTTAAGACACTTTTATTTAATCAAAGGTTCTTTTCCAAGAATATTTGATTTAATATATTGGCCAACTGTTCAAATTATTCTTTGGGGTTTTGTTTCAAAATTTTTTACTATGTATAGTAGTTATTTCGGTAATGCTGTTGGAGTAATTTTAACAGCAGCAATTCTTTATGATTTTCTATTTAGATCAAGCATCAGTTATAACATGTTATTTTTAGAAGAAATTTGGAGTAGAAATTTAATAAATTTATTCGTATCACCTCTACGATCAAGCGAAGTCATTTGTGCATTAACATCAACAGCGCTTTTGAGAACATTATTAGGTCTAGTGCCTGCTGTATTTATTGCAATGCCTTTATTTGATATTTCAATATTCAAATTAGGATTACCATTATACTTACTGCTTTTATCGTTATACATGTTTGGAGTTACTTTAGGTTTATTAGTGACTGCAGGTTTAATTAGGTTTGGACCCTCATTTGAAAATGTGGCATGGGCAAGCCTATTTTTTATAGCTCCACTAGGATGTATATATTATCCAGTAGATATATTGCCAGACTGGGTTAAACCATTAGCATTATCTTTTCCCCTAGCTCACATTTTTGAAGAAATGAGATCAATACTCGTCAATAATACTGTAAATTATAAAAATATTTCTCTAGCAATTGGATTAAATATTTTTTATATCGGGCTTGGAGTATCTATTTTTTATAAAGCTTATAAAAGTGCAAAAATTAAGGGCACTCTTGTGAATATAGGTGAATAATATGGCGGGCCTATCAGGATTCGAACCCAAACTAAATGTTCCGAAGACACTTGTGCTATCCATTACACTATAGGCCCAAAAGTATTATAATTAATTGATGATTACAAAACATAATTTCATTGTCAAAGAAAAAGATCATAAAAAAAGAGTTGATCAAATAGTAGTTTCGAATCTATCAAATTTTAGTAGAAGCAAAATTAATAAAATTATTAAAGCTTCACTTTTGAAAGTAAATAATAAAACTATAACTGAGCCATCTAAAAAACTGAATATTGGCGACAAAATTAGTTTTGAGAATATTGTGCATGAAATAAACATAAAACCATCCAAAATACATATTAATATTATTTACGAAGATGAGGATATAATTGTTGTAGAAAAACCTGCTGGCATGGTTGTTCATCCTGGAGCAGGTAATTACAATAATACCTTGGTCAATGGTTTGCTATATTATTATAAAAATAATTTATCTCAAATTAATGGTTTGGATAGACCAGGGATAGTTCATAGAATTGATAAAGATACAAGTGGTTTAATAGTTGTGGCTAAAAATGACAAAACACATAAATTTTTATCAAAACAATTTGAAAATCATACAATTAAGAGAAGTTATTTAGTTTTTGTATACGGAATTATTAAGCCTCTAAAAGGGAGTATTAAAACACTAATTGGAAGAAGCAAAACAAATCGGCAAAAAATGAGTGTGCTTGCTCAAAGGGGAAAAAGTGCCATTACAAATTACGAGACTATAAGCATTTTTAGAGGAAAAAAAATTCCTGATATCAGTCTACTAAAATGTATTCTAGAGACGGGTAGAACTCATCAAATTAGAGTGCATTTAAATTTCAAAAAAAATTATATAATTGGAGACCAAACATATGGAAAAAAAATTAAAAAATTCAATGAAGTAGATCCGTCTTTAGTTGACTATTTAAGGGTATTTAAGAGACAAGCTCTTCATGCAAATACACTGGGTTTTATTCACCCTAAAAATAATAATTTTGTGAGTTTTACGTCAAAACTTCCAAAAGATTTATTAAAATTAAGAAAAATCCTTGAAAAATTAGCAAATTAGCTACTTGTTATTTATAAATATGAAACTAAATATTTATTATGTCTAAAAATATTGCAAAATCTAATTTACCAATTCTTACCCCTGATGGAAGTTTCGAGGCATATTTATCTAAAATTAGAAAATTTCCTATGCTTGATGCTGCTGACGAATATGTGTTAGCAAAAAATTGGAGGGAGAAAGGTGACAAAGAATCAGCTCATAAATTAGTTACAAGCCATTTAAGATTAGTAGCTAAAGTTGCTATGGGATATAGAGGTTATGGTTTACCAGTAAATGAATTGGTGTCAGAGGGTAACATCGGGTTAATGCAAGCTGTAAAAAAATTTGATCCTGAAAAGGGTTTTAGATTAGCAACTTATGCAATGTGGTGGATTAAAGCATCAATACAAGAATATATATTAAGATCATGGAGCTTAGTAAAAATTGGAACCACCGCTGCACAAAAAAAACTTTTTTTCAATTTAAGAAAAATTAAATCTCAAATTATGAAGGCAGATCAATCAGATTTACTACCTCAGCAAATTACTGAGATTGCTGATAGACTTGATGTTAAAGAAGATGAAGTGAAAAGCATGGAACAAAGATTATCGGGTCACGAAAAATCTCTCAATGCACCAATTCTTTCTGATCAAGATAATGGGGAATGGCAAGATTGGATTGTTGATGAAAGTGCAGATCATGAATTACAAATAGCACAGAAACAAGAATTAAATAAAAGACAAGTTTTACTGGATAAAGCACTAAATATTTTAGAAGATAGAGAAAAATCAATTTTATATGAAAGAAAGTTAATAGACGAACCTAAAACATTAGAAGAATTAAGCATCAAATATAAAGTGAGCAGAGAGAGGATAAGACAAATTGAGAATAGAGCTTTTGAAAAAATACAAAAACAAATGCTTGAAATGGCAAAAAAACAAAAACTAATTATAGCTAACCAATGAACAAATTATTCAAAAATAAAAAATTATTATTAATAGTTATTGGTATAATATTAATAGAGTTATCTGGTCATGGCATTTTTGCATCGATAAGTCGTATATTTATAAATTAAGTTTATATATTCCAATGTCCTGTCACATTATCATTATTATCAAAAGGATTATAAATTAATATAGTATCTTCTCTTTCTGGACTCGTAGATATACTGCATATTTTAGCACCAATAAAATCTTCTAAATCAGTGATATAAATTTTAGCTTTTTCTGGAAGCGCATCAAAATTCCTCACTCCCTTAGTAGAAGATTTCCATCCTTCATAATTTTTATAAATAGGTTTTACTTTCAATTGATCTTCCACTGCGGCTGGAAGATAATCAATGCTTTGTCCATCTAGCTCATAACCAACACAAATTTTAATTTCATCTAACTCATCAAGAACGTCCAGCTTTGTTAATGCTATTCCATCAATTCCAGAAATTTTAATTGTTTGTCTTACAAGGACTCCATCAAACCATCCACATCTTCTTTCACGACTAGTTACTGTACCAAATTCCTTTCCACGTTTACCTAATAACTTTCCTATATTATCTTTAAGTTCTGTTGGAAATGGGCCCTCGCCCACCCTTGTTGTATAAGCTTTTGTGATACCTAAAACAAAATTTATGGTTCCTGGTCCACATCCTGCTCCAATGGCAGCTGAGCCAGCTACAGTATTTGAGGAAGTGACATATGGGTATGTGCCGTGATCTACATCAAGTAAAACACCTTGAGCGCCTTCGAACAAAATTTTTGCTTTTTTATCATTGTATTCGGATATTTTTTTCCATACTGGTCTTGCGAACTTTAAAATTTTAGGGGCAATCTCAAGCAATTGTTTTTTTAGTTCATCTTTTCTATATATTTTTTTCTTAAGTCCTTTTCTTATTGCATTATGGTGTAGCAGAACATTTTCTAATCTACCATCTAAGTTAGACTCAGATCTTAAATCCATAACTCTTATAGAACGTCTTCCAGCTTTATCTTCATAAGCCGGTCCAATACCCCTACGAGTTGTTCCAATTTTTTTTGAGCCCGCTGCATCTTCTCTTATTTCGTCCATCTCTTTGTGAAAAGGCATAATTAATGTTGCCGCTTCTGATAAAATTAAATTACTCTGATCGACTCTTATACCTTGTTTGCTAATTTGCTTAATCTCATCTAGTAAAGCCCAAGGGTCTACAACAACACCATTTCCAATAATTGAAATTTTATTTGGCCTCACTATACCTGAAGGTAAAAGTTTAAGTTTATAAGTTTTACCGTCAATAACCAATGTGTGACCGGCATTATGTCCGCCTTGAAACCTAACCACGACGTCAGCTTGGTCAGACAACCAATCAACTATTTTTCCTTTACCCTCATCACCCCATTGAGATCCAACTACAACAATATTTCTCATTATTTAAACTTTTTCTCCAGGATGAATGAATTTAAATGGTTAATTGGCCCGTGCCCTTTTCCATAATTAATATTGCTCCTAATTGCTTGATTAACATACCTAATCGCAAGCTCACAAGATTTATTGATTGGTTTTCCACAAGATAAAAAAGTTGCAATGGCACTTGATAAAGTACAACCTGTTCCGTGCGTATTTTTTGATTTTACCCTTTTATTTGAAATTATTTTAAATTCTTTTTTATTTAAAAATAAATCTTTTAAAATTTTAGTATTTTGGTGACCGCCTTTTAATAAAATGTTTTTTGCTCCTAACTTTAGTAGTTTGTTTGATGCTAAAATCATATCTTCAACAGATTTAATTTTCATATTTGTAAGGACTTCCGCCTCAGGTATATTTGGGGTAATTATTAATGACTTTTTAATTATTTTTTTTAAATCCTTTACTGCTTTATTACTAATAAGTCTAATACCACCTTTTGAAACCATAACAGGGTCTAGAACTATTCTTTTAACTTTTATTTTAGAAAGACATTTTTCGACGACTTGTATTAATTTTGAAGAATGTAACATACCAATCTTAATTGCGTCTGGGTATATATCTTTACATGTTAGCATTATTTGCTTTTCAAGATTTTTCAAAGATATACCCTGTATATCATAAACACCTTGTGTGTTTTGTGCTGTTATTGCAGTAACTGCTGTCATTGCGTATGATCCTAAAGCAGTAACTGTCTTAATGTCTGCCTGTATACCTGCTCCACCCGATGAGTCAGATCCAGCTATAATTAATATTTTTGATTTTGGCCTCAATCTATTTAATAACCTTTATTAATGAATTAATACATTTTTTCATTAAATTTTGATTTGAAGTTTCTACCATGATTCTAACTTTGGGCTCTGTTCCAGACGGTCTAACTAGAACTCGTCCTTGGCTTTTTATTATCTTGTTTACAATAAATATTGCCTTTTTAACCTTGGGCTTATTAATTATTGTTTTATCTCTAACTTTTACATTAATTAGTTTTTGTGGAACAGGCTTAAAAACTCTCAAAACTTTACTGGCTTTGTATCCTTTTCGTAAGGAAAATAGTACTTCCAATGCAACTAACAATCCATCACCGGTTGTAGCAAATTTACCTAAGATAATGTGACCAGATTGTTCGCCACCTAAATTAAATTTATATTTATGCATCATTTCTTTTACGTATCTATCTCCTACATTCGATCTCAAAAATTTAATATTTTGTTTTTTGAAAAATTGGTTTAATCCATAATTAGACATAAGAGTTCCAATAATACCACCCCGCAATATTTTTTTCCTTTTCCATCTTTGTCCTAGCATTGCGATAATTTGATCTCCATCAATCATTTTTCCCTTTTCATCGCACATTATTACTCTGTCACCGTCACCATCTAATGCAATTCCAATATCAGCTTTATATTTTTTTACCGCTGACTGAATTTTAGAAGGATAAGTAGATCCGCAATTTAGGTTTATATTTAATCCATTTGGATTTGCGCCTATTACAACAACTTTAGCGCCTAATGATTTGAAGAGTTTTGGACCTGCTTTATATCCTGCACCATTGGCACAATCTAATACAATTTTTATTCCATTTAAGGAAAAATTCTTAGGAAAATTACTTTTTAATATTTCTAAATACTGTTCATTACCATTTTCAAGTCTTTTTACTCTTCCAAGATAATCTGGTTTAGATAGATGAATAGATGTTTTTGAGTCAATTATCCTCTCAATTTTTTTCTCAATTTTATCTGATAATTTCATACCATCAGGTCCAAAAAGTTTTAATCCATTGTCATAAAAAGGGTTATGAGAGGCAGTAATCATTATTCCTAGATTGGCCTTCATTTTTTTTGTAAGCATTGCCAATCCATTTGTTGGAAGTGGACCAAACGTTATTACTTGCATACCGGCTGATGTGAGGCCAGAAACAATGGCAGGTTCAAGGGTATATCCTGAAAGTCTAGTATCTTTTGCAATAATAGCTAATTGTTTGACTTTTTTTAAATTCTTAAAATATGTCCCAGCAGCTAAACCAAATTTAAAAAACTTTTCACCATCAATATTTCCAATGTTAACAGTTCCTCTAATTCCATCAGTACCGAAATATTTTTTCATTATATGTTGATTAAAGATTGATTAATATTTAGCGCTTCTTTAACAGAGGCTATATCATGTACTCGAAAAAATTGAACGCCTTGGTTAGCCCCAGTTAGCACAGATGCTATAGTCCCTCCAATCCTGTTTTTAGTTACCCTATTTTTCATAACTTTTGCTATAAAACTCTTTCTTGATGATCCCAACATTATAGGACACCCTAATGCATGAAATATTCCAATATGACTCATCAACTTAAGATTATGCTCAAGGTTTTTACCAAATCCAATACCTGGATCTACAATGATTTTATCCCTTTTAAAACCATGATTTACTAATAAATTAATTTTATTTTCTAAGTAGTCATATATATCTAATAATACATTTTTGTATTTTGGGTTTTTTTGCATTGTCTGTGGGTTACCCTTTGAATGATTTAATATTATATTTGGCTTAAATCTTAATATAACATTTATTGATTTTTTATCATAATCAAGTCCTGAAACATCATTAATAATTTTAGCTCCATTTTTTATAGAATCAATCATAACCTCAGATTTTCTAGTATCGGCTGATATTCTAAATTTTTTTAAATTTTTAATTATATTTAAAATTCTTTTTTTTTCTTCGTTCACTGATATTAATTTAGCGCCAGGCCTTGTGGACTCTCCGCCAATATCGATAATATCAGCACCATCTTTTAATAGTTTTTTTGCATGTTTAACTGCTAAAGTTTTTTTAAAGTAAAGTCCTCCGTCTGAGAAGCTGTCTGGTGTAATGTTTAATATACCAAATAATCTTGGGCTATTTAAATTTATTCCAAGATAAGGTTTTCTTTTGGAAATTAAATTTTTAATTAAATTTTTAATATTATTTTTATTTTTTAATTCAATTTGTTTTAAATCTTGAATATAAATAATTTTTTTTTTTACTGCTTTGTCTCTTTTTATTATTTCTAATTTTGAGAAAGAAATATCATTTCTACCACACAGTTTTTTTGCTAATTTGAGCTTTACAAAACGTTTTGCGTCAGACCCGTAAGATAATTCTAACGGCCTCACATAGAATTTGACCATATATTTTTAGTTTTGCAATTTTGGCTTTAGTCCAATAGACCCCAATGCGCTTTCTTGTTTAGGTGTTTGGTCGTCATCTCTTTTTTGGTTTCTGCTAGGATAAATATTTCTTAATATCAAATCTCTAATCTCGTCACCTGAGAGAGTTTCGTATTCTAACAATGCTTTTGCTAACTTATGTAAATCATCAGCTTTTTTGCTGAGTATGTCTTTAGCTGTGCTATAACCTTTTTCAACTATCTTTTTTACCTCTGAATCAATTTTTTTAGCAGTTTCTTCAGAAACATTTTGTTGTCGAGCGACTGATCGTCCAAGAAAAACTTCTTCTTCATTTTCTTGATACGCTAAAAAACCAAGCTCATCACTCATACCAAATCTTGTTACCATGTTCTTTGCCATTTTCGTAACCATTTCAATATCTGATGAAGCACCTGATGTAATTTTATCATAACCAAAGATCATTTCTTCTGCAATTCTTCCTCCGCTACCAACCGCAATATCAGCAAACATTTTTTCTCTTGTGATTGATAATTGATCTCTTTCAGGTAATCGCATGACCATACCCAAAGCTCTACCTCTTGGAATAATAGTAGCTTTATGAATAGGATCAGATGCAGATTGATTTAAAGAAACAATCGCATGTCCACTTTCATGATATGCAGTGAGTTTTCTCTCGTCTTCTGTCATAACCATTGATCTTCTCTCGGCACCCATCATAACTTTATCTTTTGCTTCCTCTAGATCTACCATAGTTACAATTCTTTTGTTTTTTCTTGCCGCTAGAAGTGCTGACTCATTAACTATATTAGCTAAATCTGCACCTGAAAATCCCGGAGTACCTCTAGCAACTGTTCTTGGATTTACATCTGGACCATAAGATATTTTCTTTAAATGAACTTTTAAAATTGCCTCTCTGCCTATTATATCTGGATTTGGCACAACTACTTGTCTATCAAATCTACCTGGTCTTAATAGAGCAGGATCTAAAACGTCTGGTCTGTTAGTAGCAGCTATTAAAATTACACCTTCATTAGTCTCAAAACCATCCATCTCAACGAGCAATTGATTAAGTGTTTGTTCTCTTTCATCATTACCCCCGCCAAGACCAGCGCCTCTGCTTCTTCCGACAGCATCAATTTCATCTATGAATATTATACAAGGTGCGTTTTTTTTACCTTGTTCAAACATATCTCTAACTCTAGATGCGCCAACTCCAACAAACATTTCTACGAAATCAGATCCTGATATCGTGAAGAATGGGACATTAGCTTCACCAGCCACTGCTCTAGCAATTAATGTTTTTCCTGTGCCGGGGGGTCCGACTAATAATGCGCCTTTCGGGATTTTTCCCCCAAGTTTTTGATATCTTCTTGGATCCTTTAAAAATTCGACAACCTCTTCTAATTCTTCTTTGGCTTCTTCAACACCTGCAACATCCCTAAACGTAACACGACCCTGTGCCTCGGTTAAAAGTTTTGCTTTCGACTTACCAAATCCCATTGCGCCACCTTTGCCACCTTGCATTTGACGCATAAAGAAAATCCATACACCAATTAATAATAACATTGGGAACCAGGACAAAAGTATTCCTAAAAATGAAGGCATCTTGTCTTGAGATGGTCCTGCAGAAATAGCAACACCTTTATCTGTCAACCTTTCAACTAGGTTCGGGTAGTTTGGGGAATATGTTTTAAATCTTGCACCATTTGAAAATGTTCCTTCTATTTGGCTTCCTTTTATATCTACCGAAGTGATATTTCCTTTGTCAACCTCGCTTATAAATGTAGAAAATGGTAAATCTTTTGATGCAGTAACCCTATCTGGGTTTTGAAATAAATTAAATAGGCCTAGCACTAATAGCACTATAATTCCCCACATCATTAAATTCTTCATATTCATATTCTATAATAAATAAGTATTTATTTACAATTCACAAGCACCTAATTGGCACATTTAAAGCCTGTTTTCTCTTAAAACAGTGACATTTTTATGTCCATTCGTAAAAATATATCCACCTAAGGTCATTTTTGAATTTTTTTTACTATTACAAAGATTAATTAACCTATTTATACTTTTAGATCTTGGTGGAAATTCTTTTTGAGATAATTTTAACAATAGATTTGAAAGTACTCTAAATTTGATTTCATAGGGTTCACTGATAAATAATTTTTTATTTATTGTTGTTTTTTTACTATTTTTAATTAAATATCGCTTTTCTGCGAGTTTTGTAAAGTGCTCAATAGCTGATTTTGCTGATGCTAAATTTGCTAAAGTTGAATTAATTCTATCTTGATTTAAACCCTCTTTTTCTAATTGATTTTTAAGTTTTCTAATCCTAGTTCTTAAGTATAAGTTTTTATTATTCGAAGGATCCTTAACGATATAACTAAAATTATTTGATGCAATTTTTAAAAGTTCTTTTTTTTTAAAATCTAATAATGGCCTAATAAACTTAATCGACTTATAATTTTTAATATCTGCGATAGGTGCTAATCCAAATAATCCACTTCCTCTACTAAGTCTTATATAAAAATTTTCAATTACATCGTCATTTTGATGTCCAACTAGCAAATACTTAATTTTATTTTTCTTGCAAAAGTTAACCATTAATTCATATCTCAATTTTCTTGCTTGGGCATGCAGATTTGATGTTATTTTATTTTTAATTATTAGTATTTTAGATTTAATTTTTAGTTTTTTAAGTTCGGCTGCAACTCTTTTCACCTCTTTAAAACTATTTTTTCTTATATTGTGATCTATTAATAATGCAATCAATTCATTTTTATATTTATTTGAAAAAACTTTAGATAACGCTGCTAAAGCTAAACTATCTGGACCGCCAGAGACTGCTAAAGCTAATTTTTTTTGCCTAGATACTTTCGATAATCTATTTTCAAATTTATTATATAAGTAAAATTCTTTTGCGGATAACTTAACCAGTTTTTTGACACTTAAATTTCTTTTTTTCATACTTTGCTTTTTGAATTACAGATTTACTGGCATTAGGGTATTGCTGTTGTATGCCATTTAGCATTGTGCATCCTTGATCTTTTTCTCCTAGCTCAGAAAGTGTGATACCAAGTTTTAATAAATTTTGTGGTCCTTTAGAACTCTTAGGATACTTTTGATAGCCATCTAAGTAGGCAGCTGCAGCGTCATGATATAATTGCCTTATATAAAATGTTTCAGCGTACCAATACTGTGCGTTACCAGCTAACTTATGTTTAGAATTTTTTTCAACAAACTCTTTTAATGCTAATTCAGCTTTTTCATAATCACCCACTTTTATAAAACTTGTTGCAAAACTATACTGTTTCTCGGGTGGACCTTTTGGTAATAAATTTTTCCTTTTAACTTGTTCTGTTTGCACAACTCCGGCAGGACTAACAGATTTGGTCTTTTGATTACTCTTCATAACAACGGTGCCTAAATTTTGTGGTTTATCAGTTCCAGGTAACCTTTTGTTTTTATCTTTATTTTTTTTGACAATTTTCTTTGGATCTCCAGATTCTAAATCGGATAACCTTAATTCATTATCAGCTTGAATTTTTTCTAAACGCTCTGTCACTTGATCAAGTTTGAACAATGTGTCTTCATTTGTAGATGTAAGTTTTTGTATCTGCTCCTCTAACTCGGTAATTTTAACAAGTTGTCTAGTTAGGGCGCCTTCTAAAGAACCAGTATTTCCTAAAGATTTTTTTCCTTTAAAGCTTTGACTATAAACTGCCTTTTCTAAAATTTTTATATCATTTTTTATTTGTTTTAATTCTTCCAAAACACGATTTAACTTTTCATCCGCAAAACTTTGTGAGTAAACAAAAATTAATGAGAATGACAAAGTAATTAAAAATTTTTTCATTTGGTATAATTATATTTTAAATTTTGGCAAAAAAAAGACCCTGCTTAACAGGGTCTTTTTTTTAATTAATCTTTTTTCTTACTTTGATTTAACAGATACAGATCTTCTATTTTGTGACCAAGCAAGTCTTGAAGACTCTGGATTTACAGGTCTTTCTTTTCCATAACTAATAACAGTTATCTTGCTACTAGCAACACCTTGGCTCATTAAATAATCTTTAACTGCATTGGCTCTTCTTTCGCCTAATGCAAGGTTATACTCTCTAGTACCTCTTTCATCTGCATGGCCTTCGACAACAACACTTATACCACTGCTTTTGATGTAAGCTGCTTGTTTATTCAGAGTGCCCTTTGCTCCTGAATGTATGCTGGATCTATTAGTAGCGAAAAAAACTCTGTCTGGTACACCAGACGCAAGAAATTTAACGGTATCTGAACCTGTGTAATAGTCTTGTCCGGGTTTTCTTGAGCTTGTTGCACAAGCAGATATCAAGAAACCTAGGAATACTACTAAAACCAGATTTTTAATATTTTTTAAAGACATCTTTAACCTCATTTACAATTTAAATAACTACTACATAAATTATGTCTGTTAGCAAGAGTAAATAATCATAATTTATTAAATATTTCTGAATAACCCTTTATTTTGATAATAAACTAGACCAAGAAGGGTCTGAAGCATCTGAGGGAGTTTTAAGCTTTATTTCATTATAACCAGTAATATCTACGGACCAAAGCTTTGAACTAGCTCCAACTCCCTTTTTTCTAGCAGCTGTTTCTCGATAAAAAATTAAAACTCTTCCGTTTGGTGACCAAGATGGAGCTTCCTGATAAAAGTTTTCTGTTAATAACCTTTCTCCAGAGCCGTCGGTCCTCATAACACCAATATAAAATTTACCTTTATAAATTTTTGTAAATGCAATCAAGTCTCCACGAGGTGACCAAACAGGTGTGCCATAAAGACCTTTGCCTCTTGAGATTCTTTTAACTTTTCTTCCGTCACTTCTCATTACATATAACTGTTGAAATCCACTTCTATCAGAATTGAATACTACAAACCTCGAATCTGGTGAAAAGGACGGAGATGTATCAATTGATGGATGTGAAGTTAATTGTTCTACAACTCGGCTCTTAAGATTCATAGTATAAATGTCAGAGTTTCCATCTTTTGCAAAACTCATTATAACTTTTTTTCCATCAGGCGAAAAACGCGGTGCAAATGTCATTCCTGGAAAGTCTCCTACAATTTCTTGGACTCCAGTTTCAATATTTAATAAATAAACTCTTGGTAAATTTTTAAAATATGACATGTAGGTAACAAGTTGTGATGTAGGATTAAATCTAGGAGTTAAAACTAATTCATTGCCAAGTGTGAGAAACTTGTTATTCGCTCCATCCTGATCCATTATAGCTAATTTTTTAATTCTTCTGTCTTTAGGTCCACTTTCTGCAACATAAATAATTCTTGTATCGAAATATCCTTCCTCTCCAGTCATTCGTTGATATATTTTATCTGAAATAATATGCCCAATTCTTCTCCAAGATTTGGGTGTAGCAAATAGAGCCAGTCCTTCAATTTCTTTAGCAGAAACAACATCCCAAAGTCTGAATTCGACTCTCAGCCTATTCTTTTCATCAATTTTAATTTTTCCAGATATCATTATTTGCGCTTTAATAAGTGACCAGTCTTCGAACCTTGGTTTCAAGTGCGAAAGTTTAGGTTTTTGAATATGTGATTTTTTATCTAAAATATAAAATAATCCTGAACGTTTTAAATTATTTTTAATCACTTTTGGAAGATTGGTTTCTAAATTAAGTTTTTTTAATTTTTCAGTGAATTTGTCTGGATTATCCAAATAAAAATCTGAAACAGCCGCAGGTAAAGGTTCTAAATTTCCTCTTGTTATATCAATTTTAACAGCTGCATTTAGAACTGTGTTAAATAAACAAATTAAAACAAATAATAATATTTTTTTCATATTAACCTTTTAACATTTCTTTTGCATCAAAGTTAAGTTGTAAATCTTTCCACTTATTATATCCAGTTGTAGGCATTTTCAATGGATCACATAATTTAACTGCACGAAGAGCGCTTTCAGCCAAAACCTTGTAAAATCCTTGTCCTGGTCTATTCATCCTTGCATGATCCATAATTTCTGAGCTCATAATTGAACCATTTGGCTTTAATTTTAGCTTAATTCTTACAGTCAAATCTTCATCAAATGGCAGTCCTAATGGGATATTCCAGCATTTAAAGATTTGCGCTTTTATTGCATCTTCTTGAGTAATAGTTAATCCCTTATCTAAACTTACAGTATTATCTTGATCTTGTGTAATTTCTAAAGATTTTTTAGCCTGAATATCAGCTTGTTCTTCTTTTGATTTATCAATTAGAGCAGCTATTTTATTTGGATCAAATAATTCTTTTTTTTCGAACTCTGATGATTGTCTAATTTTTTCTTTAACTTCTTTAGGATTTTGCTTCTTTTTTTTTTCTTCTATTTTTTTTTTTATGTTATCTGGTAATGGAACGGCATCTAATTTCTCTTTAGGAACAATTTTTGGTGGGGCTTGTTTTGTTACTAAGCGCTCTTTCTCTTTTTCTTTTATTTTTTCAATTATTTCTTTTGCCTTAGGAGCAAACGGAAGTTGCGTTTTGTCTGAAATTTGTATCAAATCTATTGCAATTATAGGAGGGACATCTATAGGTTTTTTAATTACAAATGGCATTGTAAACATTGTAAATATTATTATAAAAGTGTGAAATAAAATAGAAAGCGAAAAGCTTTTGTACATGCTTATCTCTTAGTTTGAGAAATTAGTGCTACTTTAGTGAAACCAGATCCAGCTAGGTTACCCATAACCTCCATGACCCTACCATAATTAATATTCTTGTCGCCTCTAACGTATATTCTGGTGTCTGTCCTATTTTTTGAAATCGCTAACAATTTTGCAACAAGTTCGTTAAAAGCTACTTTAGTGTCTTGAACAAAAACTTCGCCTTTTGAATTTATAGAAACAGTTAATGGCTCTTTATCATCAGGCAGAGAATCAGCTTCGCTTTCAGGTAAATTCACAGGCACACCAACAGTTAGCATAGGCGCTGTTACCATAAATACGATTAATAAAACCAACATTACATCAACAAATGGGGTTACATTGATTTCACTCATTACATTTCTTGAACGTCTTTCAGACTTTTGAAAATTAATCGCCATAATTAAATAATTGTTAGAAAACTTCTAGAGAAATTTTCTAATTTTTGAGTGTATACTCTAGAACTGTTTGAGTATTTATTAAATGCTACCACAGCTGGAATAGCTACAAGTAATCCTAATGCAGTTGCAAATAATGCTTCGGCTATACCTGGTGCTACAATAGCTAAACTTGTATTTCTTGATATTGCAATAGATTGGAAAGAATTCATAATTCCCCATACAGTTCCAAACAAACCTACAAATGGAGCAACAGATCCAATTGTTGCAAGAATTGTTAAGTTTTTTTCATAAATTTCTATTTCTTTATCTATAGCCACATCCATCATTCTCTTAACTATTTCGTTTGACTCCCTTGTGCCTTTATTTTTATTATCATTCAATGAGGACATTCCAGCTCTGAAAACTTTTGTCATTGGATCTAGATCTTTTTCACTTGTCTTCTTAAATATTTCTTGAGCTGACTTGGAGGACCAAAACTTTTCTTCAAAATCAGAGCTTGTCAAATTAATCCTTTTAAATATTTTATGTTTTTCAAAAATAAGTGCCCATGAATAAATTGATGAAACAATCAATAATATGATAACTGACTTAACAATTAGATCTGCTCTCATAAAAAGAGTAATAATTGAAAAATCTGTTGTCGCAATCGTAGCAGCACCCGTTGTAACTTGATCCATTAGACCTCCCTAAAATCAAATAATGTCATTAATTTGGCAATCTCATACTTTAATTCGTTAAGAAATACTATTATTAAAACAATCAAATAACTCTTTGGGCATTTTCTTGGGTGATCCCTTATTATTGATAGTCACTAGATCAATTTCACCAGAAACTAAAATTTCAGTATTTTTTATAATTTTCTGCAACATTTTAATTCTTACAAGTGAGATTTTAATTATTTTAGTTTCCACTTCTAAATGATCCTCAAACACTGCTGGTTTTTTAAAATCGATCTTACAACCTTTGACAACGATTCTTAAACCAAAATTTTCATATATTTTTTTATGATTTAAGCCAATATCATAAATAAGCTCTGTTCTTGCTCGTTCAAAGTATTTTAAATAATTAGCATAATAAACTATGCCTTCGGCATCTGTATCCTCGTAATAAATTTTAAATTTAAAATTATCCATGAAATCCCCCGCTCTCATAATGATCTAAAAAGTACTTACCAATTAGGATGGCATCTGCTTTATTTGCGTCTTTTTTTTTTGATATTTCACTAGAGAACTTTGGAAATAACTCTATGGCCTTTGTTCTACTAGCGTCTTTTTCTGAACCTATTAAATTAAAGTGTTTTTTCCACTTTACAGGTCTTACGTAATGTATAGGGATTTCTAAAGTTGAAAATATTCCTTTAATTACTCCAAATGATTGGCCAAAATTAAACATGCTGGTTACACCTTGCCCAGGCATTGCACTTACCTTTTCGATTATTACATTAATTTCATTTTTATCTATTTTTGTAATATTTTTTTTTATTTGATTGGCTAAATAAGCTGAATTAATCTGTTTTTTATTTTTTTTACCATCTATCATTGTAGGCATATCAAAAACTTCAATTATTTTCCTATCCACAAATATACAACAAGCACCATTAACACCTGGATCTATAGCAAATAAAATCAATTTAAATTTCCATTTTAAGTTTTTTATCTATTTTCGCATTAGAAAAAACGTTTTGTACATCATCATCATCTTCAAGTTGACTATTAAAATTATCTAAAATTGTGAATATTTCCTTATTTTCAATTTTTATATAGTTTTTTGGTCTCCATATTAATCCTGAATAGCAAATCTCTTCAAAATTACTTTCTACTGTTTCTCTTAAAAGATTAAATTTTTCAGATGGAGTTGTTATTTCATAACAACCATCCATATTTTCTATATTTTCAGCTCCTGAATCCAATAGTAAGTTGAAAATCTCTTCTTCTTTGTGACTAGTATTTCTTATTTTAAATAAACCAAGTTTTGAAAATTGATAAGAGACTGAGCCCTCAGATCCGAGTGAACAAGAGTTTTTTTCAAATATAGATCTAATATTTGAAACAGTCCGATTCTTATTATCTGTCAAAGCTTCAACTATAAAAGCAACACCTTTTGGACCAAAACCTTCATACTGAACTTTTTCAAAAGATGCTTCGTCTTGTGCTTGAGATTTTCTTATTGCTCTTTCGATATTATCTTTTGGCATATTAGCACTTCTAGCAGCCTGAATAGCTGATCTTAATCTAGAGTTCATTGAAGGGTCTGGTAATCCTAGCTTTGCTGAAACAGTTATTTCTCTGGATAATTTTGAAAAAAGCTTTGACCTTAATTTATCAGCTTTACCTTTCTTGTGTTTAATTCCAGCCCAATGTGAATGCCCTGCCATATTAATTTTTATATTTTAAATTACCACCCAATAAAATTGGATAGATATTATCTGCAAGTCCTGTCTTATAGTTTGCTTCAATAACAACTCCCGAAATTGATGCTGACTCGAGTACAGGCTCTAAGCGTGAAGTCTTTTTTTTAAAGAATTTCTGAATAGCAATTTCTTTGTTCATTCCTATAACAGAATTATAATCACCACACATGCCAGCATCAGTTTGAAATGCAGTTCCATTATTTAAAATTCGATAATCAAGAGTAGGTGTATGAGTGTGTGTACCAATAATAAAAGTGACTTTACCATCTAAGAAGTGTCCCATTGCTTGTTTTTCACTTGTTATCTCTGCATGAAAATCTACTGCAAGAAAATCAAGATCTTTTTTTAATTTGATTTCATTTAATTTTTTTTCCATAATTTCAAAAGCATTGTCGCATTTTTGCATATAAATATTGCCCATAACATTGATGACCCCTATCCTAAAATTTTCTTTTTTATAAAGTCCGAAACCGTTGCCTGGTGTTCCATCAATAAAATTAATTGGTCTTAGTAATCTTTTTTCTTTTGTAATATGATTTAATATTTCTTTTTGATCCCATATATGATTACCAGAAGTTATAACATCTACACCACAATTAAATAGATCATTACAAATTGTAGGCGTTATACCATAGCCACCAGCTGAATTTTCTCCGTTAACAATCACAAAATGAATATCGTATTTCTTTATGATTTCAGGTAATTTTTGAATAACGGCATTTCTTCCAGCCCTTCCTATTATATCGCCCAGAAATAAAAAATTCATTAATAGATAGTTTCTTTCTCTGTAATTATATAATCCATTTTTTTATCATATTTTGTAAAAGGTACAATTTTTGATTTTTGGAAGCTAAAACCTAAACCAATTAATAATATATTTTTTTTTGTTTGATTATTTAAATACCTATCATAATAACCACCGCCGTATCCTAATCTATTTTTATTTTTATCGAAAGCTAATAAAGGAACAATTAAAGCATCAGGGGATAATGTAATATTTTTTTTTAATGGTTCGGGAATACCAAATTTATTATTTATAATTAAAGGATCAAGATTATTCCATTTTTTAAAAACCATTAGCTTATTTGTTTTAATAAATGGAAGTAAAAGTGAGAAATTAAAATTATTTTTTATCAAAATGCTAAAAATGTTTATTTCAAATTTTATAGGATAAAAGATGCCAACTCTTTTTTTTTTATTTTTTTTTAAAATATAAATAATTTTTTTCAAGATAAATTGTTTTTTTTCATCACTTAATTCAAAATATTTTTTTTTCCTCAAGTGGAAATATTTTCTTCTCAAAAATGATTTCATTAATTAAGTAGCTTTTGATATAAAAGCATTGATTGAGTTATTAACCTTATTTATTATCTCAGAATAATTTTTTTCGTTATTTTCGATAGAAATTTTCAATTCACTTAACTCTTTATCTAATTTTCTAACCTCTGTATCTCTATTTTCTTTATAATCTATAGATAAATTTTTAATTTCCTTAAATTTCTTTTCAAGTTCAGCATTATGATCTTTGAGTTTTTTTAAAGTTGATTTAACTGTCAATAGCTCATCCATTATTTGAATTGTGGTAATCAATAATAGTTTTGCTTCGCCAAGATTTCCTAGATCAGCCTTAAGTTTATTGAACTTTTCGTTTAATTGAAAAGTAAGTTTTTCTAAGTCTTCCTCTTGTCCATCCTCACAAGCTAATAAATAGTCTCTTCCATTAAATTTAATATTTACGTTTACCATTCGTCCTTTTCAAAAAGATTTTCTGTTTCCTGGTTTAATTCATCTAATTTCTCAGAAACTTTTTTTTGTTTTTTTTTCGCCTTCCAAGACTTTGTACCTTGATACTTCTAGCTCCTCCTCCATAATAGCTATCTCTTTTCTTAACTTGTTATTTTCGTCTTCGATTGTTATTATTTTATCGTTAAGATCTTCATTTGAAGAAGCGGATAAGTTTTTATTTTTCAATTCCGTCAATTGTTTTAACAATAATTTGTTTTCGCTCTCAAATGTGGATAACTTTTCAATTAAGTCTTTTTTCTCAACCTCTAAATCTGTCTTCACTGTTTCTAAATCTACGATTTTTTTTTTAGAATTCGCGACCAAATCAGTAAACAAATCTAGTTTTGAGAGAGTTTGCAATAATTCTTGCTCTTTTATTTTAATATTATCCATCTTATTATAAATTTAAGTATTTATATTTATACAGCAAAGTAATATTAATTTCGACAACGAAAGTCGAAAAGATTTAATGGCAAAAGTAAAACATTCCGATCTAGCAAACGCAATCAGATTTTTATCAATTGATGCTGTTCAAAAGGCTAATTCTGGACACCCGGGTATGCCAATGGGTATGGCAGATATTTGCACAGTCTTGTTTAAAAATTTTTTAAGATTTAATCCAGACAACCCTGGGTGGATTAATAGAGATAGATTTATTTTATCTAATGGACATGGATCAATGTTGCTTTATGCCCTTTTGTATCTTACCGGTTATAAAAGTATATCAATCGAAGATATAAAAAATTTTAGACAATTAAACTCAATATGCGCAGGTCATCCAGAATATGAAAAAAATTCTGGAATTGAAACTACAACTGGACCTTTAGGTCAAGGAGTTGCAAACGCAGTTGGTTTTGCAATAGCAGAGGAGATTTTAAAATCTAGATTTGGTAGCACTGCCATTAACCACAAAACCTATGTAACTGTAGGCGATGGTTGTTTGATGGAGGGCATAAGTCACGAAGCTTTGAGTTTAGCTGGACATCTCAAACTGAAAAATCTAATTCTTTTATTTGATAATAATTCTATTTCGATTGATGGTCCTACTAAATTAACAGTTTCAGATAATTTTAAAAAAAGATTTCAAAGTTATAATTGGGATTATATTGAAATTAATGGACATAACGAAAAACAAATTTTCAAAGCATTAAAAAAGGTACAAAAAGCAAAAAAGCCTACAGCCATATCATGCAAAACAGTAATTGGCTTTGGTTCGCCTAATAAAGCTGGTCTAGCTGGTTCTCATGGAAGTCCTCTCGGTGAAAAAGAAATTGAATTAACTAGAAAAAAATTAAAGTGGAATTACAAACCTTTTGAAATCCCAGATCATATACTTACTGAGTGGAGAAAAATTGGTTCAAAGTACAAAAACAAAGACAAAGACAATAAATTAAAAAAAGAAATTGAAAATTTTAAATTTGACTTAGATAATATTATTATTGATATTAAAAATGATTTAGCAAATAATGATGAGCCTATTGCAACACGAAAATCATCTGAAATTATATTGTCGAAAATTGTTGAAAAAAACAAATTTTTAATCGGAGGTTCAGCAGATTTATCAGGATCAAATAATACTAAAACGAAGACTCATAGCATAATCAAACCAAATAATTTTAAAGGTAACTATATACATTATGGTGTTAGAGAACATGCAATGTGCGCAATAATGAATGGATTGACATTACATAGTTGTTTAAAATCTTACGGTGGCACTTTTTTAATTTTTAGTGATTACTGCAAACCTGCAATACGATTAGCTGCATTTATGAGAATAGGTGTAATATTTGTATTAAGTCATGACTCGATTGGTCTTGGGGAAGATGGACCTACACATCAACCAGTTGAACAACTCTCAGGGTTAAGATCAATACCAAACTTAAATATCTTTAGACCAGCAGACACTATTGAGACGGCAGAATGTTGGCAAATAGCTTTACAAAATCATCAAACACCTAGCGTAATAGCTTTAACAAGACAAAAAGTATCTCCAATACGGAAAGAATTCAATAAAGAAAATTTATCAAAACAAGGTGCATATGAAATTATTAGAACTGGAGAGGAAGTAAAATGTACTATTTTAGCTTCGGGCTCAGAAGTTGGAATTGCTCTAGATGTAGGTCATAAATTAGCCACAAGAAATATTTATTCAAAAATTATATCCGTGCCCTGTTTAGACATATTTGAAAAACTAAGTAGAGAAGAAAAGCTAAAAGTTTTAGGTAACCATACTAAAATTTTTTCTATTGAAGCTGGTAAAACAGAATGTTGGGAAAAATATACTGGCAATAAGGGGAAATCATTTGGAGTGAATGATTTTGGTAAAAGCGCCCCTTATAAAGATGTATTCGACAACTTTAATTTAAATGCAAATGATATATCTAATTCAATTATTGGAATAATAAATGATTAAAGTAGCTATTAATGGATTTGGAAGAATTGGTAGAATGGTTTTAAGATCTATTTACGAAAATAAATTTAATAACAAAATAAAAGTTGTTGCAATAAATAATAAAGCATCTGCCGACATAAGTGCATTTCTGTTGCAAAAAGATACAGTCCATGGTGATTTTAAGTTAAAAGTAAAAAATAATAGAGATACGCTATTTATAAATAAAGATAAAATTGCTTTGTCAAATAATTCAGAACCTAAAGAGTGTCCTTGGAAAAAACATAAGATTGATATTGTTTTTGAATGTTCTGGAAAATTTAATACAAAATCACAAGCTAACGGACATATAAAAGCTGGTGCAAAAAAAGTAATTGTTTCAGCGCCGTGTAAAAATGCAGATAAAACAATCGTCTTCGGAATTAATCACAAAAAAATTACTAAAAATGATAAAATTATTTCAGTAGCATCTTGTACCACAAATTGTTTGGCTCCAATAGTCTTAGTTCTAAATCAAAATTTTGGGATTGAAAAAGGCTATATGACAACTGTTCATGCTTATACCAGTGATCAAAGATTACTTGATAATTCTCACAAAGATTTGAGACGGGCTAGAAGCGCCCCAAATTCTATTGTTCCAACTTCAACAGGAGCTGCAAAATCATTAAGAATAATAATTCCAGAAATCGGAAACAAGATTGATGGAGTATCTTTAAGAGTGCCGGTGCCAAATGTGTCTTTGGTTCAATTAAATTTTTTAACAAAGAAAATTATCACAGAAAAAATAGTAAATAACTCCTTTATTAAAGCAAGTAACACAAATCTTAAAAACATTATGGGCGTAGAAACAATGCCATTGGTATCCTCAGATTTTAATCATGATAAGAGATCTTCCATCATAGATCTCGGTCTCACAAAAGTTTTAGGTGGCAGATACGGAACTGTTTTTTCTTGGTATGACAATGAGTGGGGATTTGCTAATAGGATGAGTGATTTAGCAATATTTATAAAAAAGACCTTAAAATGAGTCAATACAAAATTCTTGATAAGAATTCTACAAAAAATAAGATTATTTTAATACGTGTTGATTTTAACGTACCTATCGATAACAAAAAAATTCAAGACATCACTCGAATAAATAAAATGAAAGAAATTATACATAATCACATTAATAATAACAATAAAGTCGTCCTTTGCTCACATCTAGGAAGACCAAAAAAAAATAAGAAAGAAGATTTATCATTTCTTCCAATCAAAAATGAAATTGAGAAAGCGCTTGAAAGTAAAATAGATTTTGAAGATGTTGAAAAAATAGAAAAAACAAAGATAAAAAAATCAAATAAAAATATATTTTTACTTGAAAATATAAGATTTTATCCGGGAGAGGAAACAAACAATGATGAATTTTCTAAAAAACTTGCAAGCTTAGCGGATATTTACATAAATGAGGCTTTCTCATGCTCGCATAGATCTCACGCTTCAATTAATGGTATAACTAAATATATTGACTCTTATGCTGGAGAGACTGTTATTGAAGAAATTAATGCATTAAATAAAATCATTACTCAAACTGAAAAACCTGTAGCATGCTTAATTGGTGGATCAAAAATTTCAACTAAAATTGATTTGATAATTAATTTACTACCCAAAATGGATTACATGATAATTGGAGGAGCTATGGCTAATAATTTTTTAAAATACGATAATATAAACATTGGTAAATCATATGTTGAGCAAGTAGATATTAGTATTGTAAAAAGCATTCACCAAGTTGCTAATAGATGTGGATGCAAAATTATTTTGCCAACTGATGTGATTGTATCTCAAAATCTAGATACAGAAGGTATATTGAAAAAATTAAATGAATTAAATAATGATGATTGTATTTTTGATATCGGCAATGAAACAATCAAAATAATAGATGATACATTAAGTAAATGCAAAACTGTTCTTTGGAATGGCCCTTTTGGGTTATTTGAGAATAATAATTTTTCTAATGGTACAGAAAAAATTGCAAAATCAGTAGCAAATTATACAAAAAATAATAAATTAATTTCAGTTGCAGGTGGTGGAGATACATTTGCTGCAATAAAAAAATCAAACCTAATAAGTGATTTTAGTTATATATCAACCGCAGGTGGTGCATTCTTAGAATGGCTTGAGGGTAAAGTTTTACCAGGCTTAAAGGTACTTGAAAAATAATTTTGTGTTAGAATAATTAAAATGGATATTAAAAAAATTGCAAAACAAATGGTCGCAGAAGGAAAAGGTATTTTGGCTGCCGATGAAAGTACCGGCACAATGACAAAACGTTTGCAATCAGTAAATGTTGAGTCAACATCAGAAAATAGACTTAATTTTAGAAATACTTTGTTTTCTTCTCCGAATATTTCAGATTATGTAAGTGGAGTTATTTTATTTGATGAAACTATCAGGCAAAAAGTAAATGGGAAGTCAATCTCTGAAATATTAAATCAAAAAAATATTATACCAGGAATTAAAGTAGATAAGGGTGCAAAAAAATTAGCTCTTTCAAAAGATGAAACAATTACAGAAGGTTTAGATGGTCTAAGAGATAGATTAAAAGAGTATCATGACTTAGGTGCAAGATTTGCGAAATGGAGAGCTGTTTATAAAATTTCTGAAAAAGATAATTTACCAAGTATAGAGTCTATTAAAGCAAATTCTCATGCACTTGGAAGATATTCTGCTCTTGTACAAGAGGCTAAAATGGTGCCAATAGTTGAGCCAGAGCTTTTAATGGACGGCAAACACAACATTAATGTATGTAATGATGTCACTTCGATGATACTGGAAGAAACTTTTTACCAGTTAGCAAATAATAATGTGGATGTGGAAGGTATTGTATTAAAACCAAATATGATTTTAAATGGAGCTGAGAGTGGTATTAAAAATAATCCAAGTGAAGTTGCGAAAATTACGTTAGAATGCATAAAAAAAAATGTGCCAAAAAGTGTTCCTGGTATTGCATTTTTATCTGGTGGACAATCTGAATTTGAAGCAACTATGAATCTTAATGAAATAAACAAAATAAATGATACCAATTTTGCTTTTACTTTTTCTTACGGTAGAGCCTTACAACAAAGTGCCTTGAAAACTTGGGCAAAAGACTTAAAAAATATAAAAAGTGCGCAAGATGCCTTCGTAGAAAGAGCTAAAATGAATAGCTTAGCTGCTACAGGCAAGTGGAATAAAGATTTGGAAAAAGCTGCCTAAAATTGAAAAAAATCTATTTAATCTCTCCAAATAAATTAGATAAAAAATTTTTTAATTATTTACCAAAGGTTTTAGCAACAAAAAAAGTTAAGTTTTTACAAATAAGATGCAAAAATTTGTCAAAAAAATTAATAATCTCTAAAGTTAAAAAAATAGTACCTATAACCAAAAAATATAAAATAAATTTAATAATTAATGATCATGCAGATATTGGTTATTATTTTAAATGTGGTTTTCATCTTGGGCAGGATGATCTTAAGAAAAACTTAAATAAAAAATATTTAGAACGGAAAAATTTTTTTGGTATTACTTGCCATAATTCATTATCACTTGCAAAAAAAGCATTAATTTATAAACCAAATTATCTTGCTTTTGGTGCATTTTATGAGACTAAAACAAAAATTGTAAAATTTGTTGCTCAGCCAACTTTAATTAAAAAAGCTAAAAAAATGTTTGTAATACCAATAGTTGCTGTTGGAGGTATAAATGCAACAAATTATAAAATTCTTTTAAAAATGGGTGCAAAATATATCGCAGTTTCAGGATTTGTTTGGGAAAATAAAAATCTTTCTCCAGTGGAGGCTATAAAAAAATTTAAATAATCTTTCATTAATAAATTAAAAAGTGTATTAAGCGTTATGAAAATTTTAGCCAATGAAATTAAGCCAAATACAGTTATTGAATATAAAAATGATTTGTGGAGATGCATTAAAAGTCAAGCAGTAAAACCTGGCAAAGGTGGAGCTTTCAATCAAGTTGAGCTTAAAAGTATCACTAAAGGTACTAAACTTAATGAAAGATTCAGATCAAGTGAAACAATAGAAAGAGCAACATTAGATGAAAGAAATTATCAATATTTATATGAAGATGGTAATTCACTAATATTCATGGATGAAAAAACTTTTGAACAAGTAAATATTCCAGAACAGATAATTGGTGAAGACAAATTGTTATTAAAAGAAAATGTAAATGCTACTTTAGAATTTTATGACGAAAAACCTATAAGTATTTGTTTACCAAAACAACTTGATTATGAAATATTACAAACAGATGCTGTGGTTAAAGGACAAACGGTTTCGAGCTCGTACAAACCCGCAACAATACAAAATAATTTAAAAATTATGGTTCCTCCTTTTATCGATCAAGGAGATATTATAGCTGTGGATACTCGAACACGGGAATATATAAAAAAAATAACCTAATGCCTCTTTTATCTCCTGAAATAAATATCCTAGAAAAAGTCTGTAATAAGGCATCTAAAATTATAATTAGAGATTTTGGTGAAATTGAAAAATTGCAAGTTTCCAAAAAAGGTCCTGGTGACTTTGTTACAAAAACTGATAAAAAAGTTGAAGCAGTTATCATTGAAGAATTAAATAAAGCAAGGCCTACATATGGTTTTGTCGCTGAAGAAAGTGGATCTAACAAATCTAAAAAATCAGAATTTAATTGGATTATAGATCCTATTGATGGAACATCTAATTTTATGCATGGTATACCCCATTTTGCAATCTCAATTGGTTTAGAAAAAAATTCTGAAATTATTGCTGGTGCAATTTTCGATCCAATCAAGAATGAATTGTTTTATGCAGAAAAAGGTAGAGGTGCTTACGTTAACAATAGAAGGACTAGAGTTTCCTCTAGACAAAATCTTCAAGAAATAGTTGGTTTGTACGGATGCCCGCCATTGGATATTGCAAAAGAACATATAATTTTTAATCAATTAAAATTTGCATCTACAAAAATCCATAAATTAAGAAATTTTGGAAGTGCTGCTTTAGATTTTGCTTATGTATCCTCGGGAAGAGCAGATCTAGCATGGTACGATCATTTAAATTATTGGGATTACGCTGCTGGAATTATTATTCTATTAGAATCTGGTGGTAGAATATCAGATTTTGATGGAAAAGACTTTGATAAAACATCCAAAAATTTATTTATTTCCAATGATAAAATTCATGATGAATTGATTAAAATTCTTTTAAAGAATGGTTAAATTTATTTTTTTTTTATTTTTAGATGTTCTTGCATTTAGTGGTGTCCTAATTGCAACACTTCCTTTTATTATAAAAAATTATGGTGGGGATATTCTTCTAATAACTATTGCATTTGGGTCATTTTCTTTTTTCCAATTTTTTGTATCCCCATTATGGGGTAGCTTATCAGATCAGATAGGTCGAAAACCATTAATAATATTAAACTGTCTTGCAGAACTTATTGCTAATATAATATTAGCAATAAGTAATAGTTTATATTTAATTTTTTTAGCTCGTGTAATTGCTGGGTTATTTAAAACAAATGTCTCAGTTGGAACAGCCTATATTTCAGACATAACAAATAATGACAATAGGGCAAAAGGCATGGGAATGTTTGGTGTGGCTTTCGGGCTTGGTTTTACTCTTGGTCCACTCGCTGGCGGACTAATTGCGGGATCAGATTTTACACCTGAAAGTTTAAGTAGTGTTGCATGGTATGCAAGTGCAATCAATTTAATTAATTTAATATACGTAATATTTTTTCTTAAAGAAAGTTTAAAAACAAAATTAGATTTCAAATTTATTAAAGTTTCTAAGAAACTTACAGATCAAATTTTATTAGCAAAAGATAAGGCTTTGTATCCTTTTTTTCTTTTAATCTTAATAATTTATTTAGTCTTTTCAGGTATGGAAGGGATAATTGCAATCTGGACAAATGAAACTTTTTCATGGGGTCCTAGGGAGCTCGGCTATGTGATGTTATTAGCAGGATTCTCCCAAATTATTGTCCAAGGTGGCTTGTTGAGAATATTGATTAAAAAATTCAATGAATTACAACTGATTAAGAGTGGATATTTTTCGTTAATTCTAGGTTTCTTTTTAATTACGACGGAGAGTATTGTTATAATTCCATTTGCAATAATAGCCTTATGTTATGGTATTGGAATAACAAGTCCATGCTTAAACAGTCTTTTGTCAAAAAAAGCTGAAGATAACCAAAAAGGCCTCGTACTTGGTACGGCTTATTCAAGTCAAGCAGCAGCAAGATTTTTTGGTCAACCTCTGGCAGGCTTAATTTTTTTAAATTTAGGTAAAAATTACCCATTCTATTTTGACATTATATTTCTAGGTATTCTTGGTATAATTTACTTATATTATTCAAAAAAGGTTTAAACTAATGAATATTCAATTATTGTTAAATTAACATGATTTGATATAAAAAGTTTTTTATGAAGAAAAAAATACATCCTAAAATGCATAAAATAAAAGTTCAGATGACAGATGGAACGGAATTTGAAACAATGTCAACTTGGGGCTCTGACGGTGAAGTTATGAAATTAGATATCGATCCAAAATCACATCCGGCTTGGACGGGTGAATCACAAAAAATTCAGGATAAAGGTAGAGTAAGTAAATTTAATAAAAAATTTGCTAATCTTAAAAAAAATTAATTTATGAATTCTCCACTAATGCCAAAAGCTACAGCTGTTTGGCTTATAGAAAACACAACTTTAACATTTAAGCAGATTGCCGATTTTTGTGGCATTCACGAACTTGAAATTAAAGGAATTGCTGATGGAGATGTTGCAGTTGGAATTAAAGCATACAATCCAATACTTTCAAATCAATTATCTAGAGAAGAAATAGAGGCTTGCTCAAATGATCCAAGTAGAGCACTAAAAATAAAAGAAAAAACTTTAGACATTGAAGTAAAAAAAATAGTTGGTACAAAATATACACCTATTTTAAAAAGAGAAGACAGGCCTAACGCAATATCTTGGCTAACAAAAAATTATCCCATGTTAAGCGACGGCCAAATATGTAAACTCGTAGGAACCACTAAAAATACAGTTGATGCTATAAGAACAAGGAAACATTGGAATATGTCAAATATTGCTCCAAAAGATCCTGTTGCTGCAAATTTGTGTACACAAACTGATCTACAAAAAGCTATTGATAAAGCAAAAAGAAAACAAGAGAGAGCCGATAAGAAAAAACAAAAAGAATCTCAGCAACAGCAACAGCAAACAAATTGAAAAAAGGACTAAAAATACCATTAGTTTCAATAGTCATGGGAAGCAAATCAGACTGGCCAACTATGAAATATGCTTCCGATATATTAAAAAAATTAGGAGTTAAAATTGAAACTAAAATTGTTTCAGCACACAGAACACCAAAAAGAATGTACGACTTTTCATCAAAAGCAAAAAAAAACAATATTGCAGTTATTATTGCTGGCGCAGGTGGTTCTGCACATTTGCCAGGCATGATAGCATCTTTAACTGAAATTCCTGTAATTGGGGTACCAATTCAAAGCAAAAGTTTAAATGGTCTTGATAGTTTATTATCAATAGTTCAAATGCCTAAGGGAATACCTGTAGGGACAGTTGCAATCGGAAAAACAGGAGCGATCAATGCAGGCTTGTTTGCTGCATCAATAATTGGGATTTATAATTCTAAAGTTGCGAATAAACTTCTCTCTTATAGAAAAAAACAAACAAAAAAAGTAAATCAAAAACCTAAATAATGAAAAAAATTGGGATAATTGGCGGCGGTCAGTTAGGAAGCATGCTTTGCCAAGCAGCAAAGAAACTTGATTTACAAACTATCATTTTAACAGATGATAGTAATGCGCCAGCTCAAAATTTTTGTGATGAATTTCTTTGTTCAGATTATACAACAAAAGAAAATCTAAAAAAATTTGCAAAGACGTGTGATGTCGTAACTTTTGAATTTGAAAATATTCCTTTTCAAACACTAAAAGAATTATCGGCTATAAAGCCAGTGTTTCCAGATCCAAATATTAACAAAATAGTTCAAAATAGATTGCTTGAGAAAAATTACGTAAACAACTTAGGTGTAAAGACCACAAAGTATGCGCAAATAAAAAATAAAAGTGATTTAATTAAAAATTCATCTTTACTACCTGGTTTTTTAAAAACAACGACTCTAGGTTACGATGGAAAAGGACAAATTTTTTTAGAAAATATTAATAATTTAAAAATCAAAGATATTGATTATTCAAAAGATTATATTCTCGAAAAAAAAATAAATTATTCTTTTGAATTTTCTATTATTTTAACAAGATTCCAAAACAAAAATATACAAATGTATAGTCCTTTTTTTAATTTGCACAAAAATGGAATTTTGCATATGTCGACAACAAAGATTCCTGAAAAAGTTGTATGGGATGACTTAGAAATTGCAAAAGATTATTCAAAAAAAATAGCAGAAAAATTAAATTATATTGGAACTATGTGTGTTGAGTTTTTTTTAGATGAAGATGGACCAAAATTAAATGAGATTGCTCCGAGAGTTCATAACTCTGGTCATTTAACTATTGAAGCTTATAACATAAGTCAGTTTGAAAATCATGTGAGAGCAGTGATGAATTTAGATAGTTGCATCACAACTCTAAAAAATGATGCGGTAATGAAAAATATTTTAGGCGATGATATATTGGAAGCTAGAAAGGCAAATTTTTTGAGTACTCAATTTTTCCATGATTATTTAAAAACGGATGTTAAAGAAAATAGAAAAATGGGACACTTAACTGAATTGCTTTAAAATACTAGATTTTACCTCATTAAATTTTTTGACACCATCTAAAGATTTATCAATATCTCCCTTTATACTTTCTTGCTTATATGTTTTGCATGAAAGAATTTTAAATAAAATGTTGGAATAAACTGATACCAGAATTAATCTTTTTGAATAATAATTTAAATCTGTAGATTTATCACCTGCGAGATCCCACATATCGCTTGCTACTTTATATCCATAAAAAATGTCTTTATGAATTTCCTTTTTTTTTATTTTTTCTTTTATATCTTTTTTTATTTTATCTTTATTTGCAAAGTCAGAATTTAATTTCTCATTTAATAAAATTCGAATTTTTTCAGTGGTGCTTTTGATTCCCTTAATTTTCTTTTCTAAATTTTTCTTTTCAATTTCACTAAGCATTTCTATAAAGTACCTTTTGAATTACTAGCCAAAATATTGGATAAGTTACAACAGTGCAGGCAAAATTAATACCATATAAAGTAAATGGGAAAGGATTATCATAAAATAATGATTCAATTAAAAAAAGGATAATATAACAACACGTCACAGCAAATATAAAAGATACCCATTCTGCTAAAAATAGACTTCTTAATTTAATTCCCGCCTGAAATGTTGCTACACCAAAAATTGTAAAGTAAAGCAGGCCACTAGTTCCAAATTGCAGACCCTGCAGTGCATCATTAATTATACTTACAAAAAATAGTAAAGATCCCTTGCCAAAATTAGCATCTCGGTTAGCTAGCCTAAAAGCAAAAATTATTATGAATTGTAGAGTGATTAATTCGCCTAATGATTTGCCATATATTACATACTCAGAAGTGCTTATGATTGTGACTAAAAATAAAGTTATGAAAGGTAAATATCTATACAAAAAGCTAATCATTTTTTTAAACTCATTATAGTCACATAATCTAATTGATTTATTTCAAAGGCTAAATCAATTGATAATTTAATGATATCCTTATTTTTATTAATTGGTCTTGCACCTTTTCTCCTTCCAAAATTCATATTGGGATCTTGAAGTTTTTTAGTAACAATTTTTAATTGTCCAACTAAAATTCCTGGCGGAATGATTTTGTCAATCGAAGAGGTAAAGATTTTATCACCATTTTTTAGTTTTGCTTGCCTTGGAAGAAACTCTAAACTTATTCCGCCATCAACATTTGGATTGCCAATAAGAATTGCTTTGTAACCATTTTCTCCTACACTCACTGGTATTCTGCTTCTTATATTTGTTAATAAAATTGCTTTGGATGTACCATAATTTACATCAATAATTTTACCCACTAATCTATTTTCTCTTACCACCGGATCACCAGGCTCTACGCCGTGTAATTTTCCTTTACTTAATAAAATTGAGTTTGATAGTAAATTTTTCTTATATAAAATAACTTTTGAGTTTATGAAATTATGATCATATTGTTCCTCGTTAACAATTGTCTGTAATTTTTTTAATTGAAAATTTAAGCTATCGTTTTGATTTTTTAAGGATTTTAGCTCATTTTGAAGCTTATTTACCTCTTCAACATCTATATGGTCATCAAACATCTCACTAACACCTTGCGATATGCTGGCAATTTTTTTAAACGGATACTTTAATATTAATGCAGAGTATATTGCAGTGTCATTTATAGCTGACTTTACAAATCTAAAGTACTTTCTATCATATGTGTCAATCAACAGTAAAAAAAAAGATATAAATATAAATATTATTATGTTTCTTTTTACACCCTCTTTCTCTGGCGATGCAAAGTACATTTTAAATTAATATTCGGTTAACATTGTCGAAAAGATACCTTGCTGTTCTAATGCTTTTCCCGTCCCAAGAGCTACACACGACAATGGATCTTCAGCTATTGATACAGGTAACCCGGTCTCTTTCGATATCAACTTATCAAAATTTTTTAAATATGCTCCACCACCTGCTAATACACATCCCATATCAACTAAATCCGCTGCTAACTCTGGTGGGGTATTTTCAAGGGCATCTTTAATAGCTTGTATCATTTGATTTATTACAGGTGACATAGCCTCTGCAGTATCTTTTTCTGTCAAAGTAACTTCTTTGGGAACTCCTGTTCTAATATCTCGACCTTTCATAATATAGGTATTTTCATCATTTGTGGGAATTGCGGTACCTATCTCTTTTTTAATTTTTTCTGCTGTAGATTCACCAATAAGTAAATTAAATTTCTTTCTCATATAATCTACTATTGATTTGTCTAATGCGTCGCCTGCTAAACGAAGTGAATTTGAATAAACGATGCCACCTAAAGACATTACAGCTATTTCAGTTGTACCACCGCCAATATCAACAATCATAGAACCTGTAGGTTCGTTGATCGGTAATCCTGCGCCTATAGCTGCAGCAACTGGCTCTTCTATTAATTGAACTTTTCTAGCTCCAGCAGCATGAGCTGATTCTTGAATAGCTCTTCTTTCAACTGGTGTGGATCCTGTAGGAACACAGATTATAATTCTTGGATTCGCAAAAGCACTTCTTTGGTGAACTTTTTTTATAAAATGTTTAATCATTTCTTCAGTGACAATAAAATCAGCTATGACACCATCTCTTAAAGGTCGAATTGCTTGAATAGAACCTGGTGTACGACCCAACATTTGTTTTGCATCTTCTCCTACCGCTAAAACTGTATTTCTTCCTCTTTCATTAACTATAGCTACAACAGATGGTTCGTTAAGCACAACGCCTTTACCTTTAACATAGACTAGAGTATTAGCCGTACCTAGATCAATTGCCATATCTGTTGACCATAATCCCATTAATTTTTCAAACATATTTCCTTTCTATACTGCTGCAGAATATTCATCATCTGTAGGTGCAGTTCTTTTTCTTTTTAAAATTAATTTATTTAACGCATTTATATAAGCCTTTGCAGAAGCTACTAGCGTGTCAGTATCCGCTGCTTGTCCCACTGATATTTTTCCCTTTTCTTCAATTCTTACACTAACTGTTGCCTGTGCATCTGTTCCTTCAGTTACTGCATGCACCTGGTAAAGTTGAAGATTTACTTCATGCGGGAAAATTTCCTTAATACATTTAAAAATTGAGTCAACAGGTCCATCACCTGACTGTTGTGTTTTTGAAACCTTACCATATACATCTAATTCCAATGTTGCTTTTTGTCCTTTAGTACCAGCTAATACATCTAATGAAATTAATTTTATAATGTTGTTATCTTTCATAAAATCATCGTCGATAAGTACTGCAATGTCTTCATCAAAGACATGTTTTTTCTTATCTGCTAAATCTTTAAACTTTCTGAACGCATCATCAATTCTATCTTCGGAAAAATCTGGGTAACCTAAGGATACTAATTTTTCCTTAAACGCATGTCGCCCAGAATGTTTACCCATAACCAAAGAGGATTTTTTAACTCCAACGCTCTCAGGTGTCATAATCTCGTAGGTTTTGCTATTTTTAAGCATTCCATCCTGATGAATACCTGACTCATGAGCAAAAGCATTTTTTCCAACTATCGCTTTGTTATATTGAATTGGAAAACCTGTGACACTAGACACTAATTTTGAACAAGCGCTAATTTTTTTTGTGTTAATATTTGTTGAGAAAGGCATAAGATCATTTCTTGTTTTTAATGCCATCACAATTTCCTCAAGTGCTGCATTTCCAGCTCTTTCTCCAATTCCATTTATTGTACACTCAACTTGTCTCGCTCCTGCTGAGATACCTGCTAAAGCATTTGCAACTCCTAATCCTAAATCATTGTGAGTATGAGTTGATACCACAACATTATCAATATTTGGTACTCTATTAAACAAGTCTTTAATTATTCTTTCGTAGTCGTTTGGCAATGCGTAACCGACCGTATCTGGAATATTTATAGTTTTTGCTCCACATTTGATTGCTAATTCAACTGTTTTACATAAATAGTCTGGGTCAGTTCTTGTTGCATCTTCAGGAGACCACTCAACATCATCTGTATATTTTTTTGCAAACTCTACACTATATTTAATTAGATCTAAAACATCTTGTCTAGTTTTTTGTAGTTTGTGTTTAATGTGTAAATCACTTGTAGATACAAATGTATGTATTCTATAATGCTTTGCGTGTTTAAGAGAATCAACACATTTTTCTAAATCATTTTTTAATGCTCTTGCTAAACCACATGGTGTGGTGGTTTTTAAGATTTTTGAAATCTCAGTTACCGCTTCAAAATCTCCTTGGGATGCAGCTGGAAAACCTGCCTCCATAACGTCAACACCAAGATCTTGAAATGCGTATGCAATCTTTATTTTTTCTTCAAGGCTCATAGATGCGCCTGGTGATTGCTCACCGTCTCTTAAAGTAGTGTCAAAAATAATAATTTGATTTTTAGCCATAATAACAATCTAATAAATGATTCTAAAAAAATCCACTAATTATCGCTACAATTGTATTAACTTTTAATCGTTACGCTTGCAGGTGCTGAAAAAGCCCGTAAATATTAGTTTTTGTTCTTATCAATTATTTTATTCTTCGAAATCCAGGGCATTAAAGCTCTAAGTTTTTCACCTACTTGTTCAATCTGGTGCTCTGATAGCTCTTTTCTCATATTGAGAAAATTTTTCTGCCCTGTCTCGTTTTCCTTCATCCACTCTTTAGCAAATTTTCCACTTTGAATATTTTTCAAAACTTCTTTCATTCTTTCTTTTGTTTTATCATCAATAATTTTTTTACCCGACACATACTCACCATACTCTGCTGTATTAGAAATTGAATAATTCATATTCGCAATTCCACCTTCGTAAATTAAATCAACTATTAATTTAACTTCATGTAAACATTCAAAATAAGCCATTTCAGGTGGATAACCAGCTTCAACTAAAGTTTCAAAACCCTTTTTAATTAATTCAACTAATCCTCCACATAATACAACTTGTTCTCCAAATAAATCTGTTTCACATTCATCTCTAAAAGTAGTTTCTATAATTCCCGATTTGCCTCCACCTATTGCGGATGCGTAAGATAATGCTAAATCTTTTGCAGAACCCGAGCTATCTTTGTGAACTGCCATTAAACACGGTACACCTCCTCCTTTTTGATATTCAGTTCTTACCAAATGCCCTGGTCCCTTTGGCGCTACCATAAAGACATCAAGATCATCTCTCGCTTTTATTAAGTCAAAATGAATATTTAATCCATGAGCAAATGCCAGGCTAGTACCTTGTCTCATTCTCTGCTCCACATGATTTTTATATATTGCTGACTGTAATTCATCCGGTGCAAGGATCATTAACACATCAGCCCATTCTGCTGCATCAGATAAATTCATAACTTTTAAACCTGCTTGCTCTGCTTTTTTTTTACTTGGAGAGTTTTCTCTCAATGCTACAACAACTTCTTTTACTCCACTATCTTTTAAATTTAATGCATGAGCATGACCCTGACTACCAAATCCTACTATAGCTACTTTTTTAGATTTTATTAAACTTGTGTTAGCGTCTTTCTCGTAATACATTTTCATAGTACTTTTCCTTTGTTATCTTTTACTGTTTCAGGTCCCTTTTTCATTGCTAATGCACCTGACCTTGAAATACTTATAGCACCCAAGGGTTTAATTTTTTTTATAAAACTATCGACCTCTCTTCTAGTCCCAAGATACTGAGCAATAAAAGATTTTGGTGTTTTATCTAAAATTATTGACTTTAAGTCAACGCATAATTGCTCTGCTTTTTTTAAAGTTTCACTTTCTGCAACAAATTTTATTAGTGCCAATTCTCTAAAAATAGATGTATCATCAATTGGGTAAGTTGCGACTTTATGAACTGGAATAAGTTTTAAAAGCTGAGCATTAATTTGATCAACAACCTGTTTTGTTCCGTTTGTTGCAATTGTTATTCTTGATATATTTCTTTCATCATCTACTTTCGCAACAGCTAATGACTCAATATTGTAACCTCTTCCTGAAAATAATCCGGCAATTCTTGCTAAAACACCTGCCTCATTATCAACCCAAGCTACCACGATGTACCTATCAACTTTTTCGGATTGCTGATCAATCTCATATGCAGACTTTGGCATGATTAAACTAAAACTTTTCCTTCTTCTGAAATCTCTTCTTCATCATCAGGGCCAAGTATCATTTCATTATGAGGTTTGCCTGATGGTATCATTGGAAAACAATTCTCATCTTTTTTCACAACACAATCAAAAATTACTGGTTTATTAATTTTCATCATTTCGTCAATTTTGCTGTCTAATTCATTTGGGTTAATTGCTCTTATACCCACCGCTCCATAAGCTTCGGCTAGTTTAACAAAATCAGGTAAGGCTTCAGTGTAGCTTTCTGAATAATTTTTTTCGTGAAGTAATTCTTGCCATTGACGGACCATGCCCATCCATTGGTTATTTAATATAAATATTTTAATTGGTAACTTGTATTGTACTGCTGTAGAGAGTTCTTGCATATTCATAAGTATTGAAGCCTCACCTGCAATATCAACGACTAATTTTTTTGGATGAGCCAATTGGACACCAATAGCAGCTGGTAAACCGTATCCCATAGTTCCAAGCCCACCTGATGTCATCCATCTATTTGGTTCTTTAAATTTGTAAAATTGAGCAGCCCACATTTGGTGTTGACCAACTTCAGTTGTAATAAAAGTATCTTGTTTTTTTGTAAGCTCGTAAAGTCTCTCTACTGCTTGTTGAGGCATAATTAAATTATTGTCTTTTTTGTATGATAAAGATTTTTTCTTTCTCCAGGTTTCAATTTGCCCCCACCAACTACTTATTTTTTCTTTATTCGAACTGTTAAAATTTGAATATTTTGTCTTAAGAATTTTTACCATTTCAGCAATTACTGTTAAAGAATCTCCTACAATTGATAGATCTGCTTTTACAATTTTATTTATTGATGATGGATCTATATCTATATGAATTTTTTTAGAATGAGGTGAAAAGGCATCAACTCTTCCTGTAATCCTATCATCAAATCTTGCTCCGATATTTATTAATAAATCACAATCATGCATTGCATTGTTTGCTTCATAAGTACCGTGCATTCCTAACATACCTAAAAATTGAGGGTCATCGCCTGGTATTGCTCCGAGTCCCTGCAAAGTAGATGTTACTGGAAACCCAGACAGTTTTACTAATTCTCTTAAAGCTTTAGATGCTTCAGGCCCAGAATTTATAACTCCTCCGCCTGTATAAAATATTGGTTTAGCGGATTTAACAATCATTTCGACTGCTTTTTCAATGTTTGTTAGATCGGAACTAATAACTTTTTTTTTATTATCAATATCAATATCTTTTAAAGATTTATAAATTCCTTTTTGAAATTGAATATCTTTTGGAATATCAATTAAAACTGGGCCAGGTCTTCCCGTTGTCGCAATATGAAAAGCTTTATGAACTGTTTCCGCAATTTTATTTACATCTTTGATTAACCAGTTGTGTTTTGTGCATGGTCTAGTAATTCCTGTTGTATCACACTCTTGAAATGCATCTGTTCCTATTAAATGTGTAGGGACTTGACCAGTTATACAAACCAAAGGCACTGAGTCCATGTAAGCATCAGTAAGTGCGGTTACTGTATTTGTTGCACCTGGTCCTGAAGTGACAAGAATTATTCCAGGTTTACCAGAAGATCTTGCATAACCTTCTGCTGCGTGCCCTGCGCCTTGCTCGTGCCTTACTAAAATATGTTTTATTTTTTTTTTGTTTTGAAATTTGGTCATACATCGGCAATACTGCACCACCAGGATAACCAAATATATACTCGACTCCATGTTCCTCGAGCGCTTTAAAAACTATCTCTGCACCAGTTAATTGATTGGTCATTTTCTCCCTAAAATTGAATTTAACCGATGTTAGAACTGGGTCAAGTTTTAGATATATATGAGGTAACTTTTTTTTGTAAATCAAGATAATTTATGTCGTCAAATGCTTTCCAATCCTTCATTTGACCTCTTTGCCAGGTATATTGGCGTTTTGCGTACTGTCTTGTTCTGATTAAAACATCATTTTTTAGCTCGTCTAGTGAAATTTTTTTACTTAAATAAAGATGTATTTCTCTAAGTCCTATTATTGAATTAGCGGTATGGAGTGATTTTTTCCAAGTATCTGACTTATAGTAATTTTTTGCTTCATCTATTGCACCATTATCTAGCATATCATTAAATCTTCTTTGTATTCTATTTTGAATTTCTTTTTTACCGGGTATTAAACAAATCTTAATAAATTCTTCTGCATTAAAATTTTTTTTATTCTTTTTAGTATGCCATTCAGTAACTGTCATTCCAGTATAATCATATACTGCAATTGCTCGGTAAAGCCTTTGTGTATCATTAAGATCATCCAAGTGATCAAATATACCTGGATATTTATTTGAATAACTATTGATCATCATGTGCCTACCTAATGGATTTAAGCTCATTTCTATTTTTGGAATTTCTGGGATATCTACCAATCCATCAATTAATACCTTGAAATATAGCCCAGTGCCCCCAACAACTACTGCTACTTTATTTTTTTTATTTATTTCTTTAATTTTATTAGTTGCTAGAGAATACCATTTTCCAACAGAAAAATTATCATTAACAGATGTGCATCCATATAGATGGTGTTTAATTTGTTTTTCATCTGGCCTTGCTGAAAGAATTTTAATTTCCGAATAAACTTGCATACTATCAGCATTTACAATTTCACCATTGTAATTTTGAGCTATATCAATTGCTAATTTAGATTTTCCAGAAGCTGTTGGACCAAATAACAGAATTATTTTTTTCATTAAGGTGTTATTTTATTTTAACACCAATGTATCTAGTAGAATTATTAAGATCTACGATAGTTAACAAAATAGATTTTTTTCCTGATTTAATTAATTTTAAAATTCTTGATTGAAAATCTTTTGTATTTTCAATTTTTGCATTCTGAACAGCAACAATTGCATCGCCTTTGGAAATTGGTAGCATTCCTAAAGGTCCATTTGGATTAATGCTCGTAATAATAACACCTTTTTTATTTTTTAATTTCGATCGATTAGTAGCGTCATTGTTATTTATATTTCTAACATTAATACCTAAAATTCCTAACGATTTATCTTCTGCAACTTTTGGCTTAATGCTCTGTTTAAATTCAGCGGTATCTTCCAATCTACCTAAAACAACATTTTTAGTCAGAATTTTTTTATTTCTCCAAATTTTAACAGTAGCTGGTTTGCCTACAGGTGCTTCTCCAACAACTTTTGGTAGCTCTCTCATCGTTTTAATTTTTTTTCCATTAAATTCTATAATAACGTCACCCGGTTTAATACCTGACTTGAATGCTGGTCCTTTAGGATTAACATCTGTTACCAAAGCCCCAATTGGTTCTTTTAAAAAAACTGCTTCAGCTATTTCTTTGCTAACAACTTGAATTCTCACGCCTAACCAGCCTCTTTTGGTTTCACCAAACTGTATTAATTGATTAATTACATTTTTTGCAAAATTTGCTGGTATAGCAAAACCTATTCCTACTGATCCCCCAGAGTTTGAAAAAATTGCTGTATTAATTCCTAATACATCTCCATTCATATTAAATAACGGGCCACCTGAATTACCTTGATTAATTGATGCATCAGTTTGTATAAAATTATCATATCTTCCCATATTGATATCTCTATTTATTGCAGAAATAATTCCTGAAGTAACAGTTCCTCCTAAACCAAATGGATTACCAATTGCAACTACCCAATCACCAACGTTAGCTTTAGATGAGTCGGCAAATTTTAATGCTTTGAAATTTTCATTTGATTGAATTTTAAGAACCGCAATATCACTAACCGGATCTGTTCCAATCAATTTAGCCTCATATTCTTTACCGTCAGTAAATCTAACAAAAATTCCTTCAGCGCCTTGAATTACATGATTATTTGTAATTACCGTACCATTGCTTTGAATTACAAAACCAGATCCAAGTGCTACCGTTCTTCTTTGCTTCTGACCTTTGTTTTGATCTTTAAAGAATTCCTCAAATGGTGAACCTGGTGGAAATTGAAAAGGAAAAGGATTGCTGCCTCTCGTATCAACAACTTTTGTAGCAGATATATTAACAACTGAAGGCATTGATTTTTTAGCTAAATCCGAGAAGCCTTTTGAAATATCAGCTACAGACTGCGCACAGAAAAAAATAATTGCAAATAAAAATAAAAGATTTTGAATATTTTTTCTCATTGTTTGATAAACCATATAATTATAAATCCTATTATAGCAAAAATAAGGCCACCACTTCTTAATTTAGAAGCTGGTAATTCTTTAATCTGATTTAACAAATTTTTCATTTGCGACGGGAATATAGCATAAAATAAACCTTCTAATATTAATAAAAGCCCAACTGCAATTATGAGCTCATCCATTATAAAAAATTAGTTTTTTTTAGCTGCAGGTTTTGCTGATCTAGACCTAAATTTTCTTGCACCTGATTTTCCGAAAAATTTAAAAAAGTCACTATCAGGAGATAAAATTAACGAAGTTTCATTTCCAATCAAAGCTTTTTCATATGACTGCATTGATCTATAAAAACTAAAGAATGCTGGATCTTTACCAAAGGCACTAGCGAATATTTTATTTCTTTCACTGTCTCCCTCACCTTTTAAAATTTCAGCTGTTTTTTTCGCTTCAGCAATTATAACTGCTACTTCTTTATCTGCCGTAGATCTAACTGTTTGAGCTATCTCTGCTCCTTCAGCTCTAAATTCTTTTGCTTCTCTTTCCCTCTCTGTTTGCATTCTCCTATAAATAGCTTCACTGTTAGCTTGAGGTAGGTCTGCTCTTTTAATTCTAACATCAATTATCTCAATACCAAGTTTTGATGCTTCGTCATTAACATCGCTTGTTATTTGTCCCATAAGTCTTGCTCTATCTTTTGAAACTAATGTTTGGAGTTCCTCTTTACCAAGAACACTTCTAATACGCGCATTTACAATTGTTGATAATCTTGATCTTGCCACTCTTTCATTACCAACTGAAATATAAAATTTTAAAGGATCTTTTATTTTAAATCTAGCAAAAGCATCAACTATTAATCTTTTTTGATCAGAAGCAATTACTTCTTCTGGCGGTGCATCAAGATTTAAAATTCTCGTATCTAAAAATACTACGTTTTGAACAATTGGAATTTTATAATTTAAACCAGCTTTTTGTATAACTCTTTTAGGATCTCCGAATTGAAGGACTATTGCTTGCTGTACCTCTGAAACTGTAAATAAAGTTAAGTAAACTAAAAAACCAAATCCTATTAAAATTGGTGCCAAAAATTTTATTAATTTTTCTTTCATTAGTCTCCCTTTTGAATTTTTTTAAGTTCAGGTAAAGGTAAATATGGTACAACACCCCCACCAGATTTTTTATCAATTATAATTTTATTAATATCAGCCAACACTTTTTCCATTGTTTCTAAATACATTCTTTCTTGTGTTACTGACCTCGCTTTTCTATACTCATTATAAATTGCATTAAATCTAGATGCTTCTCCTTCTGCTAAAGCAACGACCTCTTTTTTATAACCTTCTGCTTTTTGAACAATTTGTGCAGCCTCACCTCGTGCTCTTGGGATAACATCATTAGCATATGCTTCAGCCTCGTTTTGTTGTCTTTCTTTATCTGCTTTGGCAGCTTGTACGTCTCTAAATGCATCTATAACTTCTCCTGGTGGATCAGCTTTTTGTGTTTGCACTTGAGTGATTTGTATTCCTGAATCATAATTATCTAAAATTTCTTGCATAATAGTTTGTGTATCAACTTCAATTTGAGCTCTTCCCTCTGTTAAAATTGATTGTATATTGTTTTTAGCTATGATTTCCCTCATAGCAGTTTCTGCAACACTTTTAACCGTATCTTCTGGATCTTGAATGTTAAATAAAAATTTACCAGCGTCTTTAATTACCCAAAATACAGAGTAATCAATGTCGACTATGTTTTCATCACCAGTAAGCATTAAACTTTCTTCTGGGACGTCATTAACGCTCGCGGCTCTTCCTGTATCTGCTGCAGATCTATAGCCCACGTCTATACGATTCACCTTTGTTACTTTGGGAGTTAAAACTCTCTCAACTGGAAAAGGTATGTGGTAATGTAAACCTGGTTGTGTCTGGGTTACATATTTTCCAAATCTTATAACCACACCTTGTTCATCAGGTAGTACACGATAGAAGCCACTACCTAACCACAATGTAGCGACAATTATAATAAATAAAAAAACAGGCTTTCCACTGCCAGGCATATTCTTTGGAAAAATTTTTTTTAATTGTTCTTGAAATTGCCCAGCTAGATCATCAAAATTAGGAGGTCTTCTTCCGCCTCCAGAACCACGGCTTCCACCTCCACCTCCTGGTGGCGTATCCTCACCTCCATTACCCCACGGAGAATTAGCCATTTTAAAAATTTTGTTAATCATAAATATTTATATATTTCAATTTCTGCGCTACTAATACATATATAGACAGTTAATTAAAAGTAAAAAAAAGGCTAAATGGACGCAAAAAAAGCAAATTTAAACAAAGATTTTAGGGATAGGATTTCTCCTTCAAGTCAGTTTGTCAAAAAAAGAATCCCAAATGTAAAAAAAATAATTGCAATATCTAGCGCTAAAGGTGGTGTTGGCAAATCCACTATTGCAGCAAATATAGCAGTTGAACTTGGTAAAAATTTTAATGTTGGTTTATTAGATGCAGATATTTATGGTCCCTCAATACCTCAATTATTTGGGGTGAAGGAAAAACCTACAACCGATGATGGGAAAAAGTTAAACCCTATTATTAAATATAATGTTTATTTAATGTCTATTGGTTTTTTAGTAGATGATAAATCACCAATGGTTTGGAGAGGTCCAATGGTAATCAGTGCAATTAAAACTTTCGTTAATAATGTCAATTGGACTAACCTTGATTATTTAATTATTGATATGCCGCCTGGTACAGGTGATGCATTAATTACTTTTTCACAAGAACTTGAAATTGATGGTGCTATAATTATTACAACCCCGCAGAAGTTGTCTGTAAATGATGCCACAAGAGGAATTGAAATGTTTAAAAAGACAAAAGTACCAGTGATTGGTGTAATAGAAAATATGTCTTATCTAATAGATAACAACAATAATAAAAAATTTATTTTTAGTAAAGGGGGCGGAGACACTATTGCTAAAAGTCAAAACATTGAGCTGCTTGGTCAAATTCCAATACATCAGTCAATAAGTGCTTCATCCGATAATGAGGTACCCTTAATGCATTCTATGAATGAAGATATCATTACTAATGAAATTAAAAATATAGCTTTAAAAATTAAATAATCAAATCTTGCCTACCTAATACATCCATAAGCTCATTCCACTCTCTTTTACTAAGACCAGAAGTTTGAAGATTTAAAGATTTTCCATTCATAAATGATTTGATAACATTTAATCCTTTAGCGGAAACATGAGCAGCTCCAATTCTATAGTCGAGAAAAGCAGAATGAGTAATTGGTACCCATTTTTTTAAAGTATCTAACATTGCTTCTGCATAAACCCTTATTTCATATTGTGCATGTTTATCAGCTCTGAGAAATAAAAAATTCATCAAGTTTAACAAGTCAGTTTTCCAATACCATTGAGTGTAAGAATTTAATGTTAGGTTCATTCTAGCTAATTCTCTAGCTAATCCATTTTTATTTTCATCAATTACTGATCCATCAAATTTTTCATTTAACATCGTTTCGTAATTTTTATATGTTCTTTCAGCATCATCTTTAAGTATGTTTAAGACCTCTTTTGCTTGCTCACCGTTTAAAACTTCTCCTCTTCCTTGTCGGTTATTGCTTGATTGTGCAGCTAAATGATCCGATGTTGGAATATAAAATTCCTTATCTAAAATCGAGTAACGCGCAGAATATTCATTTACATTTGCTGTTCGATGTCTGATCCATTGTCTTGCAATAAATATAGGTAGCTTAACGTGGTATTTTATTTCACACATTTCAAACGGCGTACTATGCCAGTGCCTCATTAAATATCTTATTAATCCCTCATCTGTTGAAACTTTTTTTGTTCCTTTGCCGTAAGAAACTCTTGCTGCTTGAACAACGGAAGTGTCATCTCCCATATAATCTACTACGCGAATAAAACCATGATCCAAAATTGGAATCGCCTGATATAAAATCTTCTCTAATTCAGGCGAAGTTACTCTTTTGGTTTGATTATTTTGACTTTGTTGG
>MDTB01071167.1_pt1 | contig 48720 bp, 46 predicted proteins | sample 811161 | NCBI WGS metagenome assembly MDTB01 (sample SAMN05326650, study PRJNA326480) | marine metagenome | isolation source: seawater | place: Mediterranean Sea | collected 2009 | reverse complement strand
TCTAAGTGGGAAACCCACCTCAAAACTAGTTCTTCCTATAGAGCCGTAGTAGACCACTACGTTGATAGGCTGGGTGTGGAAGCACGGCAACGTGTGCAGCTAACCAGTACTAATAGCTCAATTGGCTTGATTTATGCACTGAAAAAAATTTTTAGAAATAATTAAAGTAATTATCAATTAATTGACATAGAATAGGTATATTTGATTTTTAATCAAATAGTGTAATTATAAATTATATATATAATATGCTGAAAGACTATTTATTACAGATTTATAATCAGAACTCTCTTATTTTTGATCTAGTTTTTTTTAGCTCAAACATTATTTTAGTTGGACTACTTGGTTTGTTACTAAACATTGCTTTAGGAAGAATCAACCAGGATTGGGTTACAACATTTCATCACCGAATGAGCTTTATATTGTTGCCTGTAATTACTTTAACTATCACTACAGTAATAAGTGGAAACATAGCGCTATCTTTAGGAATGATAGGAGCATTATCAATCGTAAGATTTAGAAATCCTGTAAAAAATCCCTTCGAACTTGTTTTATATTTTGCATTAATAACCTTAGGAATTGCATCTTCAATAAACTTTATTTACTCTATAGTACTAACAGCCTTTATATTAATTGTAATATATATATCTTTTAAATTAGAAAATTATTTTAGAAGTAAAAAGAATAAATTTCTGCACAAGATTTCATTTTCGGAAGGTATTAGATTTAATTATGTCGAAATAGTTACCAATACTAAAATCGAAACATTAAGCACTAATAAGTTTATTATTGATGAAAGTATTGATATGCAGAATTCAGAATATCAATATAAATTTGCGTGTCCTGATAGAGAAGGTGTGGAAGAAGTAAAAAAAGTATTGGGCAGTATTGATAAAGCAAAAATTGTAAATCTGAATGTCAGATACAGTTAAGTCAATTTTAATTATTTTATTATCTTTCTTTTTTGTAAAACAATCTTATTCAGATATTTATTTTAACAATAAGATAGAAAATATTTGTGGCGGGATTGAAGAAAAAATTGATAGCTATTATCCTAAAGAAATTAATATTCAAACTCGAAGGCCAGATAATTGGTATCGAAATGTTGGTGAAATTATAAAAGCCAAACGAAACACGCCTTGGGCTAAAATTGATAGTAATCTTAAAAGTTTTTTCGAAGCTATTATTGAAGTAAAATTTGAAAATGAAATAACATGTAAGTTTAATGGCAGGGTTCGTTTGCACGGAGGTAGATTTGACCATTATCAAAACGAACACTTTTTTTCGTTAAGAGTAAAAATAGATAACGGACATATATTAAATAATGATACATTTACCTTTTATGTGCCAGACTCAAGGAATGGTGATAACGAAATATTTTTAAGTAATCTTTTTAAACAAATTGGAATTTTGTCCCCTAGCACAGGTTATATAAATTTAAGTGTCAATGGATATAGAACTAACAGTTATATATTTCAAGAGAGACATTCTATTCCTTTTTTAATTAAAAATAACTTGATTCCATCTTCAATATTATCAAGCAATAGAAAGTTTGAATTTGAAAAATTGCAAGTAAAAAAATTTTTCACAGCAAGAATAGATGGGGGGAGTAAAGACTTGGGCTTAAATAAAACTTATGGAATAAATCATCCTCTAAGAGATGAAGTTTTTTTCAATAGCTTGTCAAAATATAATTATATTTTATACAAAACTTACATGAATAATAATTTTAATGATGAACATTATTATATAAACTTCAGCGATCAAAATTTTTCAAAAATTATTGATATGGAAAAAATATCTGTTTTTGACTCAATTTTAGTAGCAGTCGGAGGAGGATCTGGTTTAGAGGCTGATGATCGTAGGTTTTACTATGATCCAATTTATGACAAATTAATTCCAATCTACTATGATGGAATGCCAAATATCTTTAATAACTTTTCTTTAAAAGATGCATATAAAGATGAAAATCACCAGTTTCTTTTAGGTTTTGAATATTTAAAATTAGGAGCTGAAAAGTCATCAAATTTATTAAAAAATATTGATATAGACAGATTTCAGAAAAAACTTTTAAAGAGCGGTTTATCACTCACAAAAGAAAATATAGAGATCAATTTAAAAAATATTAAATCTAATCTTGCAAAAATCAAAAATTATGAAAAAGGGAAGATTTCATCTTCTCAACAAAGTTTCCCTCCGTTATTTACTGAAAAAATTAAGATAATTTATAATAATAATACAAATTATGACTTCATAGCTTGCGAACCTTTAACAAAAAAATGTGAAAAAATAGATCTTAAAGCTGGTGAAATTGAACATCTCTTAAATAGTCAAATTTTAAAAAAGAATGGTGATAGTTTTGTTTACTTTGGATCAAAATTTTTTAATAAAGATTATCAAATTAAATCTGCAGGTCTTGATAAGTTTAATAAAATTAAATTAGATAGTTTTGTTATATTTCATAATATAGAAAATGATAACCTTTTAATTAATGTAAAAGAAAAAAAAATTGTTGTTAAAAAAATTCTCAAAAATCAATCGGTAATTTTAAAAGGAGAAATAAAAGGGTGGAACTTTCAATTTGATGGAAGTAATGAAGAAAAAAAGAAATCAGAAATTTTTTTAGATTCCTGCATTACATTTATTGACACAAACTTTAAAAATGTAAATTTTAGTTTAAAAAATATGAATTGTTCAGACTCAATTAAATTTATAAGATCAAAGGGATATATTAATGAAATTAAAATAAATAGTGCCTTTCAAGATGCATTAGCTGCAGATTTTTCTAATCTTGTTATTAATAAAGTATCAATTGAAAATGCTAGAGATGATTGTATAAATTTTAAAAATGGTAATTACGACATAAATTTTTTAATGATGAAAAATTGTAAAGATCGTGGTGTAAGTGCAGGATTAAATGCAAATGTTAAAATTAATAATTTAATATCAGATAATAATGCAGTTTCAGTGTATGCAAAAGACTCGTCAACTATAAAATTAGATAAAGCTATGATTAAAAATACCAAGTATTGTTCAGCAGCATATAGAACTTTAAACACTTATAGTGAAGGAAATATTATTATTAATAAAGAAAACTTTGATTGTGAAGCGAATAAGTTTTTTTTGTCAAAGAATTTTAAACGTATATATCAATGAGCTTTCGTACTGAAGATAAATTTTATTTAAATACAAAGGATAAATTTAAGATTAGTAAATTTTTATTGGATAATGAAGCAAAAAAAATTTATCCTGATAGGACAGTTTTATCTTTATATTTTGATACCCACCAGTTTGATATGTTTAGTGATAGTGAGGAAGGTGTAGTTCCAAGAAAAAAAATTAGAATAAGACAATATAACAAAAATATATTTGATTTAAATGAAAGTAATTCATCTTTGGAGATTAAGATAAACTCTGTTGAAGGAAAATTTAAAATTTCAAAAAAAATACTCTCTTTTAGAGATATCTTAAAAAAAGGATATTTTGATAAAGATTATGGACTTTGTTTTCCATGTATTTACGTAAGTTATAAACGCTCCTATTTTTTGCATGATAAAAGTAGAATTACTATTGATAGTGATATTCGCTATAAAGAATTTAAAAGCATAAGTAAAACTTTCAGCTCTTTTGACAGACAAGTAATATTAGAGATTAAGTCTAATAATAGAGATCACAACAACATGTTAAATGATATTCCTTTAAATAAAGTTCGATATTCTAAATTCTGCGAAGCAATAAAATGCACAAAATTATTTTATTAATTATTAGGATTTATAGCTTCCCACTAGATATTGAGACCAAAACGATCTAAAACACAAGTATTTCCTATCTTAACTTGACAGTTCAATAATTGAACAATAAAACGTTCAATTGTTGAACATTAATTTAAAAAGTTAAAAAAATGAAATTAAATTCTAACCATTTTGAAGTATTAAGAAAAATACAAAAAAAACCAAAAGCAACGCAAAGAGTTTTAGCTAAAGAGTTGGGATTTAGCTTAGGAAAATTAAACTACTGTTTAAAAGCCTTGCAAAAAAAGGGTTTGGTTAAAATCCAAAATTTTGAAAAACAATCAAATAAAATGAATGTTTTAAGTTACATAGTTACACCCGCGGGTATAGCAGAAAGAACAAAATTAACAATTTCGTTCATGAAAAGAATGATGAAAGAATATGACGAATTAAATAGAGAATATGATGAATTAAATGAAAAAAAAGAAAAGGATAAATAATTGTGTGGGCAGTAATTAAAATAGATAAAAATAAATCTAGTTTTGTAATGAATAACATTAGAAAAAAGCTTGGAGATAATGTTCAATTTTATTTGCCTAAAATTTATACCCAAAAGTTTAAAAATAATAAATTGATTGAAAAAGAGTTTTTGTTATTAGGTGATTATATGTTCTTATACCATGAAAAATTAAATTTAAAAAAAAATTTATACGAACTACAATTTACAAAAGGCTTAAAGTATTTTTTAGACGGTTATTTCACTTGTCAAAATGAAATAAAATCATTTATAGATTTTTGTAAAAAATCTGAAAATCAAAAAGGACATTTAGTACCGAGCTTTTTTAATATAATCCTTAACAAAAATTACAGATTTAATTCAGGTCCTTTTTGTGAAAAAATTTTTAAAATAATTAGTTTACAAAAAAATAAAATTCAAATTTTATTGGGTGATTTAAAAACTACAATAGATAAAAAAGAGTTTTCATTCAGTCCAATTTGATTAAAGATATGTTAAATTATTTAAATTGTAAAAATGTTTATTTTACAAAGTGCGGAGCTATGGAAAAAAATGAATTTTAAAATTTTAGACTGCACGCTTAGAGATGGCGGCTATTATACTAATTGGAATTTTTCAAGCGAACTTTTAGAAAAATATCTTTCAGTTATTTCAAAATTACCAATTGAAGAAGTGGAAATTGGCTACGTATCATTAAATAAAAAAGACTCTAAGGGGTTATTCTATCATCTCAATAACAATTATTTAAAAAAAGTCAAAAGTTCATTAAGAAAAAATCAATCACTATGCTGCATGATAGATGCAAAAGAAATTAAAACTTTTAGTCAGTTAAATAATCTAATTTCAAGACACAGCAGTGTAGACATCTTTAGATTTGCAATAAATCCAAAAAAGATTGATCTATATATCAATTTAATTTCAAAGATTAAAAAAAAATTTCCAAAAAAATATTTTAGAATAAATTTAATGTACTTAAGTAAATGGTATAAAGATTTAAGTTATGCTAATAAACTAATAAAAAAAATAAACACTCATGTTGATGAAATAGCTTTAGTTGATAGTTTTGGATCATTAAAACCAATTGAAACTTACAATTTTTTTAAAGATATAATAAAAAATAATCCAAACAGAAAAATTGGTTGTCATTTTCATAATAATTGTGGCTTAGCTCTAGCCAATACCCTTTCAGCTATTGAAGCGGGATGCAGAACTGCTGATACGACTCTAAAAGGTATGGGCAGAGGAGCAGGGAATGCAGAGACTGAACTTTTACTATCTATTTTAAGAACTAAAAATTTAAATATATCTAGTTATGATTTTGATAATTTGTTAGCTATTTTTGAAAATCTTAAAAACAAAATGAAATGGGGAAGCTCATTTTCCTACTCCTGCTCAGCTATAAAAGGCTATTCACAAGCAGAAATGATGGATTTAATTCAAAAAAGGCGACTAGATACTAGCATAGCACTTGCTACTATTTCTTCCAAACTTAAGAAAAATAATTCAAAAATTAAATTTAATAATTTGAAAAATATAAAGTTTTTAAAAAAAAATATTCCGATTATTATAGGTGGAGCCAAATCATTTTATGAAGACGGAGAAATATTACTTAAAAATTTAAAGAAAGATATTCCAATCGTGTTAAGTGGTAGTAATGCATTTAAAAATTACAAAAAAATAAATTTTAAACCAAAAAATAAAGTTATTTTAATTCTCAGTGGTAGTGAAATGAAAAAAATTGTTGAAATTAAACAAAACAATTTCTTACTGAAAAATAAAATTGATTTTATAATAATCGAAAAAGATTTTTTTTCGAAAGAACTTAATAAGATTAATAAAAATAGAATAATTTTTTCAGAAAGTGTAGCACTAAATCCTCTTTACTTATTTGGAAAGCTTTTAATATCTTTAAGAATTAAAGATTTGAATTTAGCATTCTTTGATGGTGATTTTGAAACAGAAAAGGGAAAAGTAGTAATGCAAGAAACTTTAGACAGTTTAAAGTCATTAAAAAAAAAATTAAATATATCTTCTCTAACAAAAACCTTTTTAAACGTGCCTGTAATAAACCCTTGGAATAATGATAAGCTTCTTCATACCTATTAAAAAGATAAGCCGCAGAGTTAAAAAAAAAAATACAAAAAGAGTCTTTAATTATAAACTTGGGCTTACTGAAATAAAAATCTCACAACTACAAAAATTTAAAAATTTTTCCAAAAAGGATAGTTTACTTAAAAACCAAAAATTTGAATTTGTAATTTCATCAGATGATAAAAAGGTTGAAGATTATGTTAAAAAGTTTAAGTGGATTAAATTTGATAAAAGACCTAAAAGACTATGCAGAGATGATTGTTTGGATGATTTAATAAAGTATGTGCCCAAGATTTGTAAGGGTAATTATATAATCTGGTCTCATGTTACAAGTCCTTTTTTTGATCATAAATCTTTTACGCATTTTATAAAAAGTTTTTTGAATAAAAAAAATAAATTTGATAGTGCTTTTTCAGCCGATAAAGTGCAGTCTTTTATTTTCAATTTAACAAAAAAAAAATGGATATCTCACGATAGATCAAAGAAAAAATGGCCGAGAACGCAAGATCTTGATAGAATTTTTAAGATAAATCATGCAGCATTCATTGCTAGGAGAAAAATTTACGAAATATATAATGATAGAATTGGCAATAGACCTTTTCCAATTGTGAGTGAAGAAAAAAAAAATAATGAAACATTTGATATTGATAACAAATTTGACTTTGATTTATTTAAAACAATTTTAAAAAAAAATGAAAATATTTAAACAATTACACAATCTAGACTTTAACAACCTTGTTATTGATAAATATCTATCAAAAAAGAAATGTAATCAAATTATAAAAGAGTTGAATAACTTTGGGAGTTATGACGACCAGGTGATGGGCGGTAGACAAAGGATCAATAAGGGGAGTAGAAATTTTGAAGCTTTTTTAAAAAAATCTCCTGTATCAAACAAATTTTTCTCAGATTTTAATAATTATATTGTATTTAAAAAAATAAAAAAATTTTTTTTAAGGAGCCGAAAACCCTATTATATGAATTTTAACAATTCTAATATTTCTTTCTCAAAGAAATTATATGGATCTCAATCAGGAAATAAGATTACTGAATATAAGACTGATCTAAAAAGAAACATTATTTATTTAGACCTTGATTTTTCAATATCAAAAAGGGGTTATAGTAGAGGTCCCCATAGAGACAGAGACTCAAGAATAATCAATTTTTTAATATACTTAAACACTTTATCATCAAAAGATGGTGGAGTTTTACAGCTGTTTAATTTAAAAAGCAAAAAACTCAATATCAAATATAAACGTTTTATAAATAAAAAACTTTTAAAAATTGCAAAGAAAATTAAAGCTAAGGCTGGTAAAGCAATATTTTTTGAGTCTTCACCTAATTCGTATCACTCAGTATCTAATTTTTACGGAGTAAAAAATAAAAAAAGATTTTTTATTTATGGAAGCTTCTCATTAAATAAGATTGTAAAATGGAAAAAAAATAATTAAATGCAAAAAAATATTTGTATTTTTGGTATGGGTTACGTAGGCCTACCTTTAGCTGTCGAATTTTCAAAATTTAATAATGTTTTAGGATACGATATAGACAACTCAAGGATAGAAAACTTAAAGAAAAGAATAGATATTAATAATTCTGTCGATACAAAAATTTTAAAAAGAACAAAAATTAAGTTTTCTAACAAAGAAAGCGATATTAAAGATTATGATATATTTATTGTTACTGTACCAACACCAATTGACTCAAATAGAAAGCCGAATATTACCCCTCTAAAAGTAGCAACAAAAATAATATCTAAATATTTAAAAAAAAATGGACTTATCATTTATGAGAGCACAGTTTATCCGGGCTTAACTGAGGAAATTCTTGTTCCAATTATACAAAAAAATACAAAATTTAAATTAAATAAAGATTTTTTTTTAGGATATAGCCCAGAAAGAATTAGCCCAGGTGATAAAAGAAATTTGAGTGAGATTGTTAAAGTTGTTAGTGGTTCAAATAAATTTGCAAGTAAACAAGTATCTAATTTATATAAAACTATTATCAAAGCAGGTGTTCATACAGCACCAAATATTAAAACTGCTGAAGCTAGTAAGATTTTAGAAAATGTTCAGAGAGATATAAATATTTCATTAATGAACGAAGCAAGTATAATTTTTAATAAGTTAAATATTAATACTTTTGAAGTATTAAAAGCTTCTAAGACCAAATGGAACTTCTTAGACTTTTCCCCAGGACTAGTTGGGGGGCATTGTATAAGTGTTGATCCTTATTATATGAAATATAAAGCAGAAAAAATAGGAATTCAAACTCAAGTAATATCTTCTGGAAGAAAAATAAATGAAAAAATGGTAGGAGTTATTTTTAATCGAATTATTAAGTATTTTAAAGACAAGAAAAGAAAAATTAAAAGTGTAGGTATTATGGGGCTTTCTTATAAAGAAAATAGCTCTGATACTAGAAATAGTCAAATTTTTAAAATTATAAAGTTATTTAAGAATAAAAAAATTAAAATACAACTATTAGATCCAAAAGTTAATAAGTTTAAATTAAAAAACCCATATAGAAAATATCTAGTTAAAAAATTTAAAGAAAAGTTAGATTGTTTAATAATTTCTACTCCTCATAAAGAATTTTTAAAGCTTACGGAGAATTATTTTAAAAAGAATCTTAAAAAGGATTCTTTAGTTTTTGATGTTAAAAATAGATTAAAACTTAACTCAAATAGTTCTATAAAAATAGCTTCACTCTAAATGATTTGTTTAATTCAAGCCAGAGTTGGTTCTAGGCGACTACCGAATAAGATATTTAAAAAAATAAGAGGAAAAACTCTAATGGACATGGTTTTAAATCAAACAAAAAAGTCTAAAGAGATCAAAAAGATAGTTGTCGTTACATCGATTAATAAAGTAGATGACAAAATATCAGAATTTTGCAAGAAAAGGAGATTAAACTGTGTTAGAGGGAGCTTGCATAATGTTGCATCAAGATTTCTTAAAGCAGCTGATAAATTCAAATCAAAAGCTTTTGTTCGAATAAGTGCTGATAGCCCTATAATCAATAGCAAAATAATAGACTCGGTAATTAAAAACTTCAAAAAAAGAAAAATTGATATTTCTACTAACGTTTTTCCAAGATCTTTTCCCAGAGGTCAGTCTGTAGAAGTGATCAAAAGTAAAATTTTGAGAGAAAATATCTCTGTGTTTTCTAAAAAACAGCAAGAGCATGTTACCACCTTTTTTTATGATAATTACAAACGTTTTAAGATTTTCAATTTAAAATCCAAAAAAAATATTTCAAAATTAAGACTGTGTGTTGATACAAAAAGAGATTTAGTATTTTTAAACAATAATTTAGAAAGATTATTACTTAAAAAATTCATATGAAAAAAATAAATTGCGCAGTAATCGGTATGGGCGTTGGGGAAAGACATGCTAACTTTTATAAAAATTTTAACAAAACAAATCTAGTAAAAATTTATGAAATTAATAATAATAAAGTTAAATATTTAAAAAAAAAATTTCCGAATGTTGAATTTGTTTCTCATGAAAGTGAAATTTATAAAGATAAAAATATTGATTTAGTCTCGATTGCTTCCTATGATAATTTTCATTACAAACAAATCATAAATTGTTTAAAGTATAAAAAAGATATATTCATTGAAAAACCTATTTGTCTAAGTCTAAAAGAACTTAAAGAAATTAAAAGATTTTACAAAAATTCAAAATCTAAGATTTCTTGTAATTTGATTTTAAGAGGTTATTCGAAATTTAAAAAAATTTATCAAATAAATAAACAAAATAAGTTTGGTAAGATTTTTTATATTGAAGGTGATTATAATTATGGAAGAATAAAAAAAATTACTACAGGATGGAGAGGTAAAATTCCTTTTTATTCAGTAACTTATGGAGGCGGTGTGCATATGATTGATCTGATAACATGGATACTTAACGAGCTACCTTTTCAAGTAAAAGCAGAGTCTAACAAAATAACTACTAAAAATTCCTCATTTAAATATGATGATTTTTCTGTAGCATTGTTAAAATTTAAAAGTGGTAAAATTGCAAAAATCTCATCTAATTTTGGGTGCATGATTCCTCATCATCATTCATTAAATATTTTTGGTAGTAAAAGTACTTTAATCCACAATTTTAAAAAAACTAGTATATATAAAAGTAGAAATAAAAAAGTTAAACCTGAAGAAATTAAAATGAATTTTAAAAATAAAGATAAAAATAATTTATTGAAAGATTTTGTTTTAAATTTGATGGGAAAAAATAAAAAAACTTTAGTAACCTTTAAAGAGATTTTAGATGTTATGCTTATATGTTTTGCGATTGAAAAATCTTTTAAAAGTAACAGAAATGTGAAATTAGATTACAACTCACATAGAATTTTATGATTAAAATTCCATTTGGTAAACCAATAGTTTCTTATTCAGAATTTTCCGCAGTTTTAAAAGTTTTAAAAAGTGGAAAATATGTTCATGGAAAAAAAACAGTTGAATTTGAAAACAGTTTTAAAAAATTTACAAATTCTAAATATGCAGTTTCAATATCCTCTTGTACCGCAGGAATGCATCTTTTTTACTTGGCCTTAGGATTAAAAAAAGGGGATGAAGTTATTGTTCCAGCGCAAACTCATGTAGCTACCGCTCATGCTGTAGAAATCGTGGGAGCAAAACCTATTTTTGTAGATTGTGAGCTAAAAACTGGAAATATAGATATAAACAAAATTGAAAAAAAGATTTCAAAAAAAACAAAAGCAATCGTTGTAGTTCATTTTTTAGGCATTCCAGTTGATATGATTAAAATAAACAAAATAGCAAATAAATATAATCTTTCAGTCCTCGAAGACTGTGCTTTAGCGGTAGGATCTAAGATAAAAGACAAACATCTTGGATTATATGGAGACGCAGGTGTATTTTCTTTCTACCCCGTCAAACATATAACTTCTGCTGAAGGAGGTATGTTAATTACTAATAACAAAAAAATATTTAATAAAATTAAAAGTAAAAAAGCTTTTGGTGTAGATAAATCTTATAATCAGAGAGATTACCCAGGAAAATATGATGTTAAAGATCTTGGCTTAAATTATAGAATGAGTGAAGTTCATGCTGCCATTGGATTAGAGCAGATGAAAAAAGTAAAAAACTTTCTTCAAATTAGAAAAAAAAACTTCAATTTAATGTATAAAAAATTAAAAAATTTAAAAGAGATATTTATTCTTAAGAATAATGATAAATCTTTCATAAGCAGTAATTACTGTCTAAGTATTATTTTTAAGAAAAGAAACATTTTTAAAAGAACTAAAGTAATTAATTTTTTGAATAAAAATGGATTAGGGACTAGTATTTATTACCCAAAACCAGTTCCCTTGATGTCATATTACAAAAAGAAATATAAATATAAAGTTAAAGATTTTAAAAATGCCTCTACTATTAGTGAACAATCAATCGCTTTACCCGTCGGACCCCATGTAAGCATTAAAAATCTAAATTTTATTTCTAAAAAAGTTAAGGAAAGTTTGAGACTGTTGAGATGAGTAAATTTTTTGTAAAAGATAGAAGAATTTTGATCGTAGGTGGAGCTGGTTTTATTGGACACAATTTAGCTTTAAAACTCAAATCTTTAGGAGCTGAAGTAGCGGTTTTAGACGGTCTTTCCGTAAACAATTGGTATAGTGTGAAAAAAAACAAATTTGAATTACCTTTTCCAAAACTTGCTTTAAAAATACTTAAGGAAAGGTTTTCTCTTTTTAAAAGATTTAAAATTCCTCTTAAGATTATAGATGCTAGAGATTATCATAAATTAAGTAGATTTATTGGATATTTTAAACCTCAAGTAGTCATACATTTAGCTGCAGTATCGCACTCTAATAGGTCTAATAAAGATCCACATTCTACTTTCGATCATAGTTTAAGAACTCTAGAAAATACACTAGATAACGCAAAAAAAAATATCGATCATTTCATATTTTTATCTTCAAGTATGGTTTATGGAAATTTCAATAAAAAAACAGTCAAAGAAAGCGATGCTTGTGAACCGATCGGTATTTACGGGGCACTTAAATTTTCAGCCGAAAAAATAATAAAGTCCTATGGACAAGTTTTTGATTTACCTTATACAATAATAAGGCCATCAGCTTTATATGGAGAAAGATGTATTAGCAGGCGAGTCGGACAAATTTTTATTGAAAACGCGTTAACAAAATCAAAAATTATTATTAATGGAGATGGTCAAGAAAAATTAGATTTTACGTATATTGATGATTTAATTAATGGAATTATTTGTTCGATACAATCAAAAAATTCTATGCAGGAAACTTTCAATATAACTTATGGAAATGCGCGAAGAATAAACACTTTATTAGATTTGCTTAAGAAAAATTTTAAAAAAATAGATATAACCTACAAACCAAGAGATAAACTAATGCCGTTAAGAGGAACATTAGATGTTACAAAAGCAAAAAAACTTATTAAATTTCAATCTAGATGGCCTCTTGAAAAAGGTTATCCTGCTTATATTAGGTGGTATAAGAGCATATTTAAGAAAACATAAAAATTAAGTGGTTTCCAAAAAATTTAAATTCATTTCGTACAAAACTCAATCATTATCAAAAAAAAATATTCAGGAAATTTGTTTGTTAAAAATCGATGGGTGGAAGTATAGTTTTAAAGATCAAAAAAGATGGTTTAAGAAAAATATATTCAGAAATGATATTCATAATTGTCTTTTTATTGAGGATTGCCTAGTTGGGTATACTTGCTTGAGAAAAAGAAAATATTATTTCATAAAAAAAAAAATGGACTATTTGTTATTTGATACAATAATTATAAAAAAAAGTTTTCGAGGGCTTAACTTAGGAAAAAAATTAATGAGATTTAATAATAGAATAATAAAAAAAAATAAGCTTCCATCATTTCTTATTACAACGAAAAAAAATTTAAATTTTTATAGAAATTCTAAATGGAAAATAAATTTTAAAAATTTTACGTTTACTAATCATAAAGTCAAAAAAAATAAGATTTTAATGAATTTAAACATTGATAAAATTTTATTAAAACAACCTAAAATTTTTCTATCTACATAATGAAAAATAAAAACAAAGTATTTATTGTTGCTGAAGTTGGTAATAATCACGAAGGAAATTATCTTATTGCGAAAAAATTAATACTCGAAGCTAAAAAATGTGGGGCTGATGCAGTAAAATTTCAAACTTTTATTCCGGAGTCTTTTGTCTCTATAAAAGATTTAAAAAAAATAAGTCAACTTAAAAAATTTCAGTTGTCATTTAATGAATTCAAATCATTATCATCATATTCAAAAAAGATTGGTATCAAATTTTTTTCAACTCCTTTTGATATTCAAAGTGCTCGATTTTTAAAAAAAATACAAAGTGTTTTTAAAATATCTTCAAGTGATAATGATTTTTATCCATTATTAAATGAAGTAGCAAGCTTTAATAAACATATCTTTTTATCAACTGGTCTAGCAGACTTAAATGACATATCAAAATCAAAAAAAATAATATTTAAAAATTGGAAAAAAAAACGAATAAAAAATAAAAAACTTATTTTGTTACATTGTGTAACGAGTTACCCAGTAAAACCAGAGGAAGCTAATTTAAAAGCTATTACGACACTGAAACAAAAATTTAAAGATTGTACAATTGGGTACTCAGACCATACAATTGGCATTACTGCATGTATTTCAGCTGTAGCGTTGGGAGCTAGAGTTGTAGAGAAACATTTTACTCTAAACAAAAATTATTCAAGTTTCAGGGATCATAAAATATCAGCCGACCCAGCAGAGATGAGAGATATGATATCAAAAATAAGAGATCTAGAATTTATGTTAGGTAACGGTATTAAAAATTTACAAAAATCTGAAAAATTAATTGTTAATATTTTGAGAAGAAAAGCAGTGGCAAATGTTTCTATAAAAAAAGGGAGTAAAATAAAAACTAATAATTTAAAATGGGTACGAGCAAATCATGGATTTTCTATCCAAGAAAACTATAAAATTTTAAAAGCTAAGGCTAAAAGACATATTCAAAAAAATGAAATTATTCAAAAAAAACACCTTAAGAACTAAATAGCATGTGCGGAATAGCAGGATATATTGGAAAAAAAAAAATTAAAAAAGCGATTATAGATGAAACGTTGTCTCTGATGAAAAATAGAGGTCCAGATTTTTCAAATTATTATCAGGAAAGCAATCAAAATTCTTCTGTCACTTTTTTGCACTCTAGATTAAGTATCATAGACATCAATAGTAGATCAAACCAGCCATTTGAAGACCAAAACAATATAATCGTATTTAATGGAGAAATATATAATTTTATTGAGTTAAAAAAAAATCTTGTCCTACAAGGAGAAAAATTTACAACAAATTCTGATACTGAAGTTTTATTAAGATATTATAAAATTTATGGCGAAGAATGTGTAAAATTTTTTGAAGGTATGTGGGCTTTTGCAATATATGATAAAAGGAAAAATCATATTTTTTTATCTAGAGATAGATTTGCTGAAAAACCACTGTATTATTTTAAAGACAAAGACGGGTTTTACTTCGCCTCTGAAATAAAATTTATTAAATGTTTGTCAAAAGAAAATTTAAAGATTAATTATAATCATCTAAATAGGTTTTTATCACTTGGTTATAAATCGTTATTTAAAGTACCTGAAACCTTTTTCAAAAATATAACTTATTTAAATGGATCAGAAAATTTAACATGCGATGCTAGATTAAATATAAAAAAGAATAATTATTGGAAACCAAAATATAAAAAGATAAAAAAAATCTCTATCAATGAATGCATAGAAGAGTCGAGAAGATTATTAAGTCAAAGTTTGAAATTAAGAATAAGATCAGATGTTCCAATTGCAATATGTTTAAGTGGTGGCGTGGACTCATGTGGATTAGCTTCCTTGCTAGTAAAAGATTTTGACCATAAGGGTAAAACATTTTCAATAATAGATGATGACCCAAGATACGATGAAACAGAAAATATTAATGCAGTTCTAAATGATCTTAATTTAAAAAATACCAAGATTAAGTTAAATCCTGCTAATTTCTTAGATGATTTAAAAGAACAAATTATTTATCATAATGCTCCAGTTGCAACTATCAGCTCACACGTCCACTATTTGTTGGCTAAATCTATTAATAATGATGGTTACAAAGTAGCTATTTCTGGTGTGGCAGCAGATGAAATTTACACTGGATATTACGATCATTATCTACAGCACTTAGAAGCCTGTCAAAATAGTGAGTTATTTGAGGATAATCTTAAAAATTGGAATAATTTTATAAAAGACAATATTAGAAATCCAAATTTTAGAAATTCAAATTTATATTTAAATAATCCAAAATATAGAGATCATATTTTTGATGGAAGAAATGAAATAAATAAATTTTTAATAAAAAAAGATAATACAGAATTTTTTGAGGACAGTTACGATTCTGAGCTCTTAACGAATAGGCGATTGAACGAATTATTTAAAGAAAATACTCCATTAATTTTAAATCAAGAAGATCTTAATTGCATGAGTTATTCAATTGAAAATAGAAGTCCGTTCCTAGACTCGAATTTATTTAATTTTATTTTTTCTATTCCAACTAAATATTTAATAAAAGATGGTTATTCAAAATTTATTCTTAGAGAATCTTTAAATGGAAAATTAACAAATCAAGTAAGATTAGACAGAAAGAAAAAGGGATTTAATGCCTCAATAAACACACTAGTGAACTTTGAGGATAAGAAAATTAGAGATTTCCTTTTAGATAAAAAGTCAAAAATTTTTGAATTTGTTGATAGAGAAAAAATTGGAGATTTATTTAAAGAAAAAAATTTACCAAATCATTTAAGTAAGTTTTTATTTTCATTTATAAGTTCAAAACTTTTTTTAGACACAAATGATAGTTTTATTTCATGAGTAAGTTTATTTATTGTAAAAGTTGTATTTTACCTAGTACCAGACCTAATTTAAATATAAATTCTAAAACTAATTTGTGTAGTGTATGCAGTCCTTTAAATGACAAAGCTAAAAAAGTTTATTGGAATTTAAGAAAAAAAGAATTTTTAAAGATTATAAATAAAAAAAAGAAAAAAAATTCATTTTATGACTGTATTATTCCAGTGAGTGGAGGGAAAGATAGCACATGGCAAGTTATTACTGCTCTTAAGTATAAATTAAATCCTTTGTGTATTACTTGGCGGTCACCTTCAAGAAATGAAATAGGTAAAAAAAATTTAAAAAATTTGATAAATTTAGGAGTTGACCATATCGATTTTACAATTAATCCAAAAATTCAGAAACATTTTACACTTAAAACTTTTAAAAAATACGGAAATCCCTTAGTTGCAATGCATATGGCATTACATGCAATTACGGTAAGAACTGCGATAGAAAAAAATATTAAATTGATTTTATGGGGTGAAAATTCAGCTACAGAATACGGAGGTGTGAATAAATTGAAAGGAAGGTTTATGACAAATAAATGGCGTAAACATTATGGCTTGAATTACGGGAAAAATATAGATTATTGGTTTGATAAAATATTACAAAAAAAAAATACATTAAATTACAACTTACCCTCACAAAGAGAAATAGAAAAAAATAAGATTAAAGAAATATTCTTAGGTGAATTTTTTAAATGGGATCCCAAAAAAATTTTTAAAATTTCTAAAAAATACGGTTTCAAAAACCTTAAAAAACCAAAAACAGGCTTTTATAATTTTGCAGATATAGATGATGAGTTTTTAATAACAATTCACCATTTTATGAAATGGTATAAATTTGGATTCACTAGGATTTGGGACAATTTATCTATTGAAATTAGAAATAAACGAATTACGAGATTAAATGCTTTAAATATTATTAAAAAAAAAGGAAATAATTTGCCAATCGAGGAGATCAATAAATTTTGTAAATATGTACAAATTAATAAGAAAGAATTTTTTAATATTTGCAATAAATTTAGAAATAAAAAAATTTGGTTTAAAAATAAAAACAAAAATCATGAAATTAAAAATTTTATTATTAAAAATTGGAAATGGAGTAAAACTTATTAAATGAAAAGAATATTTTTTTTGTTCATACTAGCATTTATTACTTTATTTTTTGTAACTTCTTTTGTAATGGTAGATAACTCTAATTTAAGCAGAAATATAAAAAATTTCATTCCCAAAAATATTAAGGACGTTTTGAATTCAACTGTATTTTACGTTCCTAAATTGAGAAAAGAGTTTAATAGAGTTAAACTTGAGCTAGATCTGGCAAATTCAGAAATTGATGAATTAACGTATCAATTGCGATTAAGTGAACTCCCTAGTGAAAATATTAAGACATATATTTCTGAAAAAGGAAATATTTCTATTGAAGTTAAAAATCACTTTTTACCTTATGATGTTAAAGATAGTTTTTATAAAGATAAATCCAATGGGGAAAAGCCTTATACTAGCTACATACAGAAAAAAGATGAAAAAATATTTATTACTTTTCAATCAGGAAAAGTATTATTTTTTGACGAAGATGATTTATCAAAAGAAAAAATAAATTTTAAAGAAATTAAAAATAATCTAAGAAAAAAATTTGTTAAAAACACTGAACTATTTGTAGGAATAAAAGGTTCGCTGATAAAAGATAATTATTTTTATATATCTTATACTGATATCAAAAAAGATACTTGTTATAGTATTGGTATAGCTAGAGCAAATCTAAATTATAAGGAATTAGAATTTGAAAAATTTTTAGATTTTGAAGAGTGTATAGAAAGAACTGGCAAAATACCTAATAGAGAATTTGGTATGTGGTCTCAAGGGGGAAAAATGATCGATTATGGTAATAATAAAATTATGTTCTCCACTGGAAATTATTCTGATTTAACAGTTTCTCAAAATTTAGAGTCGCCTTTTGGTAAAGTTTTGGAAATTGATACAACTAAAAAAGACTATTCAGTTTATTCATATGGTCATAGAAACCCTCAAGGGCTAACATATATTAAAGAAAAGAATATTTTATTAGAAACAGAACATGGAACGTCCGGTGGAGATGAAATTAACAAAATTATTAAAGGCAAAAATTATGGGTATCCTACATCATCATACGGGAGATCTACGAGAAAAGGTTTTAAATACAAAAACCATTCCAATCATGGATTTGTGGAACCAATAAAGTATTTTGAATACTCTACACCCCCAACAGAGATTGTTGAAATCCCAGAGGAATTATTAAATAAAGAAAATTATTTCTTTCTTAACACTTTAGGTAGTTTAAAAATAGTTCTATTAAAAATTAATAAAAACTTTGATGGCACTGACTTTGTTGATGAAATAGACATGAGCGAAAGAATTAGGGATATGATATATTTGCCAAATATTAAAAAGTTTTTAATAGTTCAAGAACTTTCTTCAAAATTAGGAGTAGTTACAATTAAAAACACCCAATTAAATTAAAATACTCCATTTTTTACTTTTAAATCTATAGCTATGAAAATAAAAAAGATATCTAGAAAATTTATTGTTGGTAGCGGCAAAAATTCAATAAAAATAAATCATACTGCAAAAATTAGATTAAATAATGACGAGCAAATTACGTTCTTATTTAAAAAATCTCAACACGATTTTGTAAAAAAAAACTGGGGTTTTTATGCAACTCCATCAATTAATGGCAGACTCAAAAAAGAAAATTTCATAACAGCGCTTGTAAGAAATAAAGAAAAAAAAATATATATTATGGTAGTTCACAAATCAAAAACTAAAGAATTTAAAAAATATTGTAAAGATCATGAACAAAAAGTTGTTTATTGGTTGCACAAATTTTAAATAAATTAACAATGAAAGAATCTCCACTTTTGCTCTCAAAAAAAATTTCAAAATACTATAAAAAAAATATTTGGTTAAAATTAGAAATTCTAAATAAAACTGGAAGCCATAAAGATAGGGAAAGTATAAATTTGATTAATGAAGCAAAGTCAAAAAGATATAATTCGATAGGATGTGCTTCAACAGGAAATTTGGCTATTTCTCTAGCTTTTTTCTCAAAAATTCATGGACTAAAATGTTTTATTTGGTTTCAAAAAAAAAATTTAAATAAAGATAAGCTTAAACTTATTAAAAAATTAGGTGCCTATGTTTATATTAAAAACACTCAAAGTCTTAAAAAACTTTATGATTTTAGCAATACTTTTATGAAAGAAAAAAAAATTTTTAATGCAAATCCAAATTCTTCGATTAAGAAAATTACTGCAAATACAAAAATAATAAAAGAAATTTATAAAAAAACTAAAAAAATAAACACCTTCATCACTTGTGTGAATAATGGAACACATATTCTAGGGATAAAAAAAGGTTTAAAGAAAAATGATTTATTAATAGGCGTAATTACTAAATCAATTTTAGCACCAAGTATAAATACTTATACGAAATATGAGTTTCCAAGTCTAAAAAAAAATTTTAATGTTAAAAAAAATTTAATTAGAGCTAACAGCAGTAATATAAAATTAGGCTTTTCTTTGTTAAAAAAAGAGGGGATAAATGGTAGTGGAGCTTCTGCTGCAGTAGTTGGATCTTTGAGTAATAAGATATTTAAATGTAAAAAAAATATTTGTTGTATTATAACTGGAAATCCTAAAATCAATTTCACTAGTTTAAAAAAACTATTCTAAAATTTAAATTTTCATCATGTCTAATTACTTTTTGGTAAGATCCAAAATAAATATTGATAAAAAGATATTTAAAAAAATGTTATTCAATCTAAATAACAAATATTTAGATCAATCAGAAAATTTAATAAAGTTTAAGTCAAAAAAATACAATTATTATATTGGATTAAAAAGTGAAAATTTGAATAAATTAATCAGATCCAACAAAAACTTCATCTTCATTATGAGTGGATCAGTATTTAATTTAAAAGATAATTCTATAAATTATATTTTTTCACAATTTTTAAGGCATGGTATATCTTTTATTAAAAAACTTGATGGAAATTTTTCAATTGTAATAATAAATATTAAAAAAGACACCATCATAACTATTAGAGATAGACATGGATCTAATCTTCTTTTTTTTACAAGAAGCAATAAATCTTTAACAATCATGACAAAAATAAAAACACTTAAAAATATATCTTTTTTTGATCTTCAACCAAACTGGAGTTTAATTAATACATATTTGTTTAAAAACTATAGGTATTCTTATGGTTCTAAATTTACCTTTTTTTCTAATTTATTTTTATTTCAAAATAATTCTATAAATTTTTTTAATAAGCATTCAAATAAAACAAAAAAGCTTAAAGATTTTAAGTTTTTGTATAAAAGAAACTACGATTCAAAAAAAGCTAAAGCAAAGTTTATATATCTTCTTAATAAAAGTTTTAAAAAAAGATTCACCGAAAAGAATGTTTCTGCCTTTCTTTTAAGCGGGGGATTAGACTCACCAACTATTGCAAGTATTGCTTCGAGAAATATCAAATCAAAAGTAAAAACTTTTTCTATAGGATACAAAAATAAGAGTACTAGCAAAAAAGAACTCTTTTATGACGAAACGAAATTAATAAATAAAATTGTCAAGTTTAATAACTTTGACTCAAAAATAATATACCCGAATGAAAAAAATTTTTTAAAAATTTTCAACGAAATGCTAAATATACATGATGAACCAATTTCTTCACCTACTTGGTATTCTCATTTTATTCTCTGTAAGTGCTTATATAAAAATAGAATAAAACATGTTTTTGGAGGTGATGGTGGAGACCATATTTTAGCAGGTTTATACGATGATATTCCTTATTTTCTAGCTGATTTAAAGTTTAGTAAAAACCACAAGTTATTTCAGCATGAATTAAAAAGATGGATATTCTTACACGATCATCCAATTTTTAAAAAAAATAGGAAAATTTTTAATATTTACTTAAAGAAATGTTTTAACTCAAAAAACATCGGTAAAATTAAAAATTATACGTGGGACGAAAATCAAATGAGAGGAGATAACCAATATTTAAAAATCATAAAAAATAAAATTAAATTTGAGAAAATTGGAAAATTTCCATCATTGACTAAAAGTTTTTTAAAAAGCAAGTTAGTTCAAGATTTACATCACACTTCGTCACCTCCATCAACAAGGGCAGAAGTGCCAAATTTTTCTACTTTTGGTTTAGAATGTAGATCGGTCTTTTTAGATGAAAGCGTAGTAAAATTTTGTTGGGATTTACCAATTAACTTGATGATAAAGGATGGATATACTAAATGGTTAATTAGATACGCATTAAAAGGTTATCTTCCAAGAGATATTTTGTGGAATAAAAAGCATGTTGGCCTGAATGCGCCTGCCAATATATGGTTTCGAAAAGGTTTAAAAAAAGATTTAAATCAATCTATTAATAAGTTGACTAAAAGAAAAAATTTAAAATTTATTAATAAGAAAATTTTAGATCAAATTCTCAAAGAACATTATGATAATAAAAAAGATCATATGATGTTCTTATGGAAATTATATAGTTTAGAAAAATGGTTAAAAAATTGGGACTTTAAATGATTAAATTTAATAAGCTTTATGATGGTAGAAAGATTTCTACAATCGGCTTTGGTCTTTATAAGGGTGAGATTTCCAAAAGTTATGACGATCAATTAATAAAGGCCATAAATTACGGTATAGCTAAAGGAATTAATGTCATTGATACTGCTCAAAAATGCCGTAATGGAAGAAGTGAAAAAATCTTGAAAAGAGTTAAGAAATTGAAAAATGATAGAGAGAATTTCATAATTATTTCAAAGGCAGGATTAATTCCAGAATACGTAAAGAAATCAAATATATTAAAAAAGTTGAATGTAAAAAAAAATAATTGTTTTATGCAAAATGATTTTTGTATTGATCCAAAATATATTGATTGGTCTTTAGATAACTCGTTAAAATTGATGGGAACAAAGTATATCGATTTTTATTTACTACATAACCCAGAGTACGCTTTATTTTTAAAAGATGGTTATAAAAAAATTTTTAATATTTTTGAACTTCTAGAAAAGAAGAAATCAGAAGGAAAAATTTTATATTACGGAATAGCTACTTGGAGTGGTTTAAGGAGATACAAAAGTAACAAATATCGACTTAATCTTTCTAAAATTTTTAAACATTTGGAAAAAAAATTTGGGGTCAATCATGGCTTAAGATGTTTGGAGGCCCCTTTAAGTATTGGAATGCCTGATATTCTTAATTACAAAATTTCAAAGGGAAATAACTTATTTAATTTTTTAATCAAAAAAAAAGTGAATTTTTTTACTAGCGCAACTTTATATGAAGGAAACTTGGAAAAACTTTCGAATTTGAATAAAATTTATAATTTGACAATGTTGAGTAAGGACAGCCACAATGAATACAGTCCAATTGATATTTCATTCCCTAAAAGCGAAAATTCTATAAGAAGATTTTTTATACTTTTAGAAAATTACAGGAAAAATAATTTAAGTCTTAATTATCTAAGTAAGAATCTTTCAAAATTTAAAAATATTTTCGGATTGGCTATTAATTTTATAAAAATTTTTGATAACACCAAGAGCAATCTTATTGGAATGGAACAAAAAGAGTATGTTACTAATAATATTAAAGAATATAATTACAATTTAAAAAATAAAGATGTAAAGTTGATAAAAAAAATATGGAAAAAAATAAAAAACAATCTCTAGCTGAAACAAAATCAATTATTTTGTATAGAAATAAAATTTCAAAAAAACAAATCGATGAAGTTTTTGAAGTAATGGTAAATTTATTTAAATTTTATTTTCCTAACATTTTTAAATGGCTACCTAAAAAAATCTCAGCTAAAATTTGGAATAAGGATAAATTTCATCGATCAATACTTCAAGCTAGGAAAAAATCAAAAATTAAATTTGGAAAAGTTTATGATACCATTCAATTATCATACCCATTAAAAAAGTTGATGACATCGGACAATTTAATGAGAACAATCAACAAATACTCTAGTTTGAAAGAACAAAACTTTATTTGTTTTAACTCTTTAGTAAGGTTTGATCCTCCATTTGATAATAGAAATACGGTAGACTGGCATTATGATTTGTATCCAAATAGCCTAACTATTGATCCCGTCAATGGCTTAACTGTAGTCGTGGCTTTTCATGATACTAAAATAGTCCATGGAGCTCCTATTTTTTTACTCAACTCAAGCAAAAGCGATATTAAGATGTTTTTAAAGAAAGGTAAAAATAATAAATCGGATAAATACTTATTAAATAAGAAAACACTTAATAAATATAAAAGAAAAATATTTGAAATTAAATCTGGTGATATTTTAGTTTTTCCAATGAAAACAATACACAAAAGTGGTGAAAATATTTCAAACAAAGTAAGAATAAGTGGGTTGTTTAGGTACTATCCAATTTCAAAAAAAGGATTTACTTCATTAAAAGAAACCTATGTCCCAACCAAATAAAAAAGAAAAAGTTTTTAATTTATTAAAAGAATTACACGAAAAATTAAATATTAGAAATTATTTAGAGGATTTAGAAAAAGACAACAATTTTATTACTCAAATAAACCAAAAAATTAAATCTAATCAAATTTTTCAAAAAAGAGTATTTAATTCAATTTATGAATTTTCAGTTTATAGAAATTTTATTTATTCTTTAATTAGAAATCAAAAACCATCTGTCGTTTTAGAAACAGGTGTTCTCCATGGACTTACCTCAGCATGGATATTGAAAGCTTTAAAAGATAACAAAAAAGGTAAATTAATTTCTATTGATTTACCAAGAAGAGATTGGGAAAAATTTTTTGGAAAAAAGCCTTTTGGTCCTGGAGGGCAAGCTGAATTTGAACTACAAGATGAAGAACCAGGCTGGATAATTCCGGAAAATTTAAAAGAATCATGGGAATTAAATCTCGGTCCATCATCCAAATTTTTGGAGGATATTCTTAAGAAAAATAAGGAAATTAATTTATTCATTCATGACAGTGATCATTCTTACGAAGTAATGAAATATGAGTGTGATTTAGTACAAAAATATCTAGATAACATCGATATTGTAATTGATGATCATTACTGTAATGAATATTATAAAGAATTTAGTGAAAAATTTAATAGAGATTATCATTTTATTGATGACATTGATGATAATCAAAAACAAGTTCAAGGAAGTTTATACTTTCCAAGAAAAAAATCTTAGTATAAAAAATTTTATTTAATGCCAATTAAAATTTGTAACTTTTGTAAAAGTGATAAATTTGATAAAAGTTTTTCATATGATAAAAAACCAAAAGGTGAGACAGATTTTAATATTCCTAAAAAAAAATATAAAAGATGGTATATTAAATGCAAGGCATGTAATCATTTTTACTTAATTTCAAATTTAAATTTTAAAAATTTTTATTCCGATGCCTATAATAAGTTTACATACGATGATAAAATTTTTTCTACATTTGAAAAAATTATAAATTTACCAGAGAAAAAATCAGACAATCAATTAAGAGTAAAAAGGATAATTAAATTCCTGAAACAAAAAAAATTTTATAACAAGAATTTATTAGATATTGGTTCGGGTACAGGGGTGTTTCCCTATATGATTAATCAGTCAGGATTTAATTGCACAGCTTTGGATCCGGATAAAAATGTATCCAAGCACCTAAAAAAAAATCTTTCTTTAAAAACTTTAACTGGGGATTTTTTAAAAAAGAAATTTTCCAAAAAATTTGATGGCATTACATTAAATAAAGTTATCGAACATGTTAATAACCCACTAAAATTTGTTAACAAAGCTAAAAGTATTATTAAATCGAACGGATTTATATATATCGAAGTCCCAGATGGATTGGCAGCAGCCAAAAAAGGGAAAAACAGAGAGGAATTTTTTATAGAACATCTTCATGTTTTTTCAAAAAAGTCCCTGACATTGCTTGCAAATAAGCTTCATCTAAAAGTTGAAATGATTTCAACAATTAAAGAGCCAAGCGGAAAATATACTATTTTCTCATTTTTAGCAAAAAAAAATTGAAATCTATAATATGAAATATTTATTTTTAAGTGAACTGGAGAGCTGCAAGTTTTTTTATAAGAATATTAAAAAATATAAATTTGATAAAATTATCACTGATAAAATAGTGGTACAGATTTATTTGAAAAATAAAAAAATAAATTGTCAGTTAATTACAGAGTTTTTAAGTTTTAAAAATTATCTTAATATCATTAAAAAAAATTATAAAAAATTTAACACTATCTTGAATTCCCTTGATAAAAAAAAAAAGGTATTCCATCAATTAAAAAACAAAGATTTAAACCTTTTTTATAATACATTTAGATATCACGGAAATAAAGAATTTGTAGGTTTAAAGATTTTCGAGAAAACTCTGGAGAATATTTTAAAAAAAAAAAAAATTACAACATTAATTTTATTTGGGAATTTTAAAGGCCTTATTTTTAATAAAGAAGTGCGCCTTAAAATTTTGCAGGAGAAATTCTTTAATAAAATTGAAATTCTTTCTTTACCTGATGAGGAAATTGTAGAATTTAATAAATCGTTTAAACTACATATTTTTGGATATCATAGAATTATTCAACTAAAAATATTGTTTAAAAATTGGTTAAACAGACTTCTTCCTTACAAGAAAACAACTATAATTTTTCAACCTCTTTTTGATTTTTTTTATTATCCATTCAATACTAAAAATTTTTTATACCGTAAAATAGATGAAAATTTTTCAACTTTATTTAAAACCCGGGAAGGTCGAATAAATAATAATCTTAATCTAAACAGAAAAAAATTTAACATTTTAGATAGATATCTTATCTCAAATATTTTTCTAATAGATCTATTGATTGAGAAGGAATTTAAGTTATTAAAGATTTTGTTAAATAATCATAAAATTAATAAAGTTTTATGGTGTGCTTCTCCTCTACCTATATTGAGTAATATCATTGAAAGATTAAAAAAAGAAAAGAATATTAAAATTTATGGTTACCAGCACGGAGGTGGATATTTTACATTAAATTACGATGTTGAGCATCAAGATAGCGATTTTAATTTTTGTGATAAGTTTTTATCTTTTGGATTGAATAATAAATTTAAAAAAAAACAAAAATTTATTGAAATTGGATCATTTAGATCTCAATTTTTTAAAAAAATAAATATTAGATCTAAAGAAATAAATTTAAGAAATATTATGTTTGTACCTACCGAGATCCCCACAATTTTTTGCCCATCGTATGAATTAAGACAAGATGAAAGATTTGCTCGACAAAAAAATATATGCAATTTTTTAAGATCAAAAAAAAATGATATAATAATTAAAACTATAGAAAATTTTCAATCCGAGACATTTCCAATATCTTATAACTTAAAAGCAACTTACCCCTCATTTATTTCTGATAAAAAACCACTTTATCAGTCAATCAAATTATATAAGCCAAAAATTATAATTATAGATTATTTAGGAACATCATTATTTGAGTGCATGTATTCTAACGCAGAAATAATACTGTATTTGGATAAACATAATCACCCATCTTCAGATGTACTTAACGTTTTAAAAAAGAGAGTACATTTTGTATATAATCATAGTGAATTTGTTAAAAAATTTAATTTAATAAAATTAGGATTAATTAAAAAACAAGATTATAAGCCATTAAATAAGTATTTTGATCTTAAAATTAACAAACAAAAAATAGAAAATCTTTTACAAATATGAATTTTAAAAATTTAAAACTATTAATATTAGATAAAGACTATAAGAAAAAATTATTTTTTGTAACTGACATCAAAGATTTTCAAATTTTAAAGCTAACTATTTTATTTATATTAATTTCTTTAACTGAGGTACTAAGTTTGGCTTTAATTTATCCATTTATCGATTTTGTAATTAATAAAAAAGAATATATTTTTGATTATTTAAACTTTTTATACTTGTTTTCTATTGAAGACAGCACATATTTTTTAGCCCTAAAATTAGGGCTAATTATTATTTTTGTATTTTTTAGTAAGCACATTTTGTCTATCTTTATGAGATGGAGAGTATCTAATTTTATTTGGTATAAACAATCAAATTTACAAATAAGATTAATGAAATCGTATCAGCTACTAGATTACGAAATCTTCTCAAAAAAAGGAAAAGCAGAATTAGTAAACAATTTAAAAGAGCTGACTAGAGTCGTTATCCAGAGTTTAGAAGGTTGGTTAAAATTAATTTCAGAAATTGTAATTTTTTTATTTATTTTTCTTTATTTGATTAAAATTAATTTTGTATCTGTCGTAGTATTACTATTAGTATTTAGTTTAGCATTCATATTTTATCAGTTAACTTTTAGTAATCTAATCAAAAAACTAGGGGAAGACAATTTAGAGGGTGAAAAATCTTTTTTCTCAACAATAGATGAAACTATAAAAGGTTTTAAAGAATTTAGAATTCTAAGAAAAGAAGATTTCTTTCTCAATAAAGCGCAAATAAGTACTGAGAAAATTGCAAAGAGTAATATTAAAAATGAGGTTTTATCTTTAATTCCGAGATTTTTATTGGAGTTTTTAGCAATAAGTTTACTTATTTTTTTGGTTCTTATATTGTTAAAATCAAATCAAAGTCCGACAGAATTATTGCCGTTAATTGGTGTTTTTAGCTTAGCAGCTATTCGAATTATACCAGGTATTAATTTAATCATACTCTCTTTATTTCGCATAAACTATGGAAGCCATGCTTTAGCTACAATTTTTAATGATTTAAATAGAAAGATTATTGCAGAAAATAAAAGTCATAAAAATTTAGAAAAAATTAAATTCAAAAATCTTAAAATAGATAATTTAGATTTTAATTATGAAAATAGTAAAGAAAAAATATTTAAAAATTTATCTTTAGAGATTAATGTTAATGATTGTGTAGGGATAATTGGAAGCTCTGGAATTGGCAAAACATCGTTAATAGATTTAGTTTTAGGTTTATTAAAACCAAAAAATGGTTCAATATTTATAAATGGAGAAAAGCTAAACGATCATAAATTGTTGTACAATTTAACTTCTTACATGCCTCAAGATCCAGTAGTTTTAGATGGGAGTATTGAAAGCAATATTACTCTAGAAACTAATCAGTATTTAATTGATAGGGAAAAATTAAAAAAAGCTTTGAAATTTGCCGAATTGGATAATTTCGTAGATGGTCTGGAAAAAAAAAATAAAACCTTAATTGGTGAAAATGGTATTAATCTTTCAGGTGGGCAAAAACAAAGATTGGCTTTAGCTAGAGGCTTTTATTTTAATAGAGATATTGTAATTTTAGATGAAGCTACTAGCTCTTTGGATAAAGAGACAAGTAAAAATATAGTTAAAAATATTGAACTAATAAAAAATAAAAAAACATTAATTATTATTTCCCATAATATGGAAACTCTTAAAAATTGTAACAAAATTTTTAAAATTGAAAATCAAAAATTAGTCCTTGATGGAAAATATTAATAATTTTCAAGTTGATCGTAATTTAGATCCAAAGTCACAAAATAAAAAAATAGTGAATTTTATAGATGATTTTTTAGGACAAGAAAAAATTAATATTTTATTAACCCGATTATCAAATATGTATAACATTCCTAAAAAAGTTTTTTATCAAGATTTAAGACTTGTTATATTTTCAAATTATAGAAATTCCATAGGTAAATTTTTACCAACATTTAGTTTTTTTAAAATTTTCTCAACCTTTTTTACTTACATTGTGTTTTTATTCTGGATTAATATTTTCTCAAAAAACAAGATTAAAAAAAAAGCTAATAAGTTTGATTTAATTATAGATGATGTCGATCATAAGGATATTTTGTATAGATTTAAACCATTTGCTAAAAAATTTAACTCACATATTTTTATTACAACTTTTGATCAAATAAATGAATCTCTTTATCGTTGGAATAATTATAAAGGGTTAAATAAAAATTTTTCCAATTTCAAGTCATATCAAATAATTAAACTGATATTAACTGCAACAAAATTTTCAATAACTTCTAGAACTAACTTACTTATTTTAATATTTATGCTTTATAGAAAAATAGTTAAATATGAAGATATTTTTTCAGAAATACAATCTAAATACCTTATTCAAGAAAGACATTTTATGTCTTCTTCTTTAAGAAATTTTATATTTAAAAAAAATAATGGTGAAAAAACAATATTATTTCAAAGAAATATAGCTCAATTAAATGGACCTGAAATGTTTTCATGTGCAGATTTATTTTTTTCAATGGGAAAAAAATCACACTTACAATATTTGGAATGTGGATGTGATTTCAAGAAAATTTTTCCAGTAGGATCCTTCTTTTTAAATTCGTTGAAATTACAAAAAGAAAATTTAGCTCAAGTTCCAAAATTTGATCTTTTACACATTGCTAGCAATATGAATCATTTTCAAAATACTCATAAATCTTTTTTGGATGATTGGTATGAACAATTTAGCTGGTTGGTAAAATTTAATCAAAAATTTCCAGAGTATAAAATTTGTATTAAAGGAAGAGAAAATGATGGCTTAAGACAAAACAAAAAGTTTAATTCAATTATCAAAAATAGTGAAATAATTTTCATTGATAAATTTAAAGAAGAAAAAACTAATTCTTTTAAATATAATTCTAATCATTCATATAATTTTGCTTTTAATGCAAAAGTTAACTGCACCTGGCAATCGACAGTTGGATTTGAGTTAATTGGACACGGGAAACCTTGTATATATTTGGATCCAGGAGGAAGAAATACTGCGCACCTTCCAAATGATAAGTATTATAATGCTTTAAAAGTTAAATCTTATGATGAGTTTGAAAAAGAATTTTTTAATGTAAAAAAAAACATTTCTAAAACAAATATTTTAGAAAAAGACGATTATTGTCTTAATAGTGACACTACACATGATAGAATCCTAAAAATTTTAAAAAACAATTAGTATGAAAATAACAAATTTTAAATTAAAAAAAAATAAACTTGGAGATATAAGAAAAATTATAAATAAAAAAAGTTCTAATTTTTTTGGTTTTGGAGAACTCTATATTTCTTCAATTAAACCTTTAAAATCTAAAGGATGGAATTTGCACAAAAAAATGACAATTAATGTGTTTGTAATTAAGGGTAAAATTCGTATTACAGAAAAATTTAAAAATAAAATTAGAAAACTAATTCTAAATGAAAATAGCAACAAGATAGTTACTATAAAACCAAACAGTTGGGTCAAGTATACAAATCTTTTAAAATCAGAAAGTAAAATCGTTAATTTTGCCAATCGCTTACACGATAAATATGAGATTTTAAAAAGATGAAAGTGATAATTTTAGCAGGAGGAAAAGGTTCCAGAATTTCGGAAATTACTAAAAAAATTCCAAAACCTATGATTAAGATTAAAAGCAAGCCTATTATCGAGCACATAATTAACTTTTACTCAGCTCAAGGATTTAATGAATTTATTATTCCGATTGGATACAAAGGAGCATTTATAAAAAAATATTTTAAAAAATTTTATTTGAGTAAAGGCTTTTTTATTTTGAATAAGAAAAGAGTAAAAATAAAATTTGTATCAACTGGTCTTAAAACTATGACAGGCGGTAGATTAAAAAGTATAAAAAAATTCATTGATAAAAATGAGAATAATTTTATGTTTACTTATGGAGATGGTTTAGCAAATGTAAATCTTAAAAAACTTCTTAAATTTCATTTAAAAAAAAAAAAGATTGCTACATTAACAGCAGTGAGACCTATCTCAAGGTATGGCGTTCTTAATTTAAAAGGTTCAAATGTTCTTGAATTTAAGGAAAAAAAGTCCATCAGCAGCGGATGGATAAATGGTGGTTTTTTTGTTTTCAATAAAAAAGTTTTCAATTTTCTTAAAAATAAAAAATCAATATTAGAAAAAGAACCTCTTGAAACCATAACAAAAAGAAAACAACTTAACGCATTTAAACATCACGGCTTTTGGCATAGTATAGATACAATTAGGGATAAAGAATATTTAGAAAGTAAAATTAATAAAAAAATAAGAGATTTTCCGTGGGAGAAAATAAATGATTAGAGTTTCAAAATCTTGTTTATCGTTACTCGAAAAAAAGTACATAAATAAAGTTGTAAAAAAACAGTATCTTGGTATGGGGCCAGAAGTAAAAAAATTTGAGAAAGAGTTAGAAAATTTCTTTAAAAGAAGAGTGTTATGTGTGAACTCTGGCACTGCAGCATTGCATCTCTCATTGCAGGCTTATGGAATTAAAAAGGGTGATGAGATTTTAGTTCCCGCGATTACTTACGTCGCCACGTATCAAGCTATCACTGCAACTGGAGCGAAGCCTGTCATGTGTGATACAAATATTCATGATGCAAATATATCAGTAAAGAGCATTTTAAAGAATATAAATAAAAAAACAAAAGCAATAATCCCGGTTCATTTTTCAGGTCACCCTTGTCAACTTGATGAAATTTATAAAATCTCAAAAAAACATAACTTAATAGTTATTGAAGACTCCGCACATGCCTTTGGTACTTATTATAAAAAAAAGTTACTAGGTAGCTTTGGAAATCTTTCTTGTTTTAGTTTCGATGGAATAAAAAATATAACATCTGGGGAAGGTGGGTGTGTTGTTTTAAATAATGAAAAAATTTATAAAAAAATTAATGATGCTAGATTATTAGGTGTATTAGGTGATAGCGAAAAAAGATATCATAGAAAAAGAAGCTGGAAATTTAATGTAAAAGAACAAGGGTGGAGGTACCATATGAGCGATTTAAATGCAGCTATTGGCAGAGCACAACTTAAAAGATTTAGTGAAATGTCAAAAAAAAGAAAATTAATCTGTAAATCTTATGATAAATATTTATCTAGATTTAAAAATTATTTTGATTTATTTAAAAGAAATTTTGAAAGTGAAGTCCCACATATTTACTGTATTTTAATAAAAAATTTAAAAAAAAGAGAAAAATTAAGACAAGATTTGCAAAAAAAAAATATTCAAACAGGATTACATTATATTCCTGGGTACAAGTTAACATATTTCAAAGATAAAGAAAAAAAATTTCCTAACTCTAAGAAAACTTTTAGTAACATATTAACCTTGCCAGTTCATCCAGACCTAACTATCAAAAAAGTAAACTATATTAGTAGAACCCTGGTTAAACTAATAAAAAAAAATAAATATTTTTAAATATTAAAAAAATTTTTATCAAACTAAATTTAAAATGATTCTGAATATAAGGAAACATAGCTCTGATAACATAGAGTTTAATAAAATTCTAAACAAAAAACTTCTGAATTTGAGAAAGCCATATACCGATTGGATTGATAATTTATCCAAAAAATCTTCAGACAATTTAGATTGGTGGATATTAAATGTTGCTACCAGAGATTTAAATTGCAGTGATTTGTATTCATTTATCTGCATTCTTGATTCATTAAAAGATTTTTTAGGTAAAGAAAAGGTATCTTTAGTTACAGTCGATTCTATTTATCTTAAAAATACAATTGCAAAAAGATTTGATAATAAAATTAAAGTAAAATTAAATCGTAAGTTTAGTTTTGTATCTATATTGAAAAAGAAGTTGTCATTTATTCATGTAATTGTTTTTCATCTTATAGTTTTTACTTTAAGCAATAGAAAAAAAATTAATAAAAAGGGATCAATTTTTTACGATACTTTTTTAAACTCAAAACTTGATAAAAGTCGTTATTATTCAGCAATAATAAAAAAAATTCTAAAAAATAAAAATTCCTATTTAATACCTAGTTTTCACTCACAAGAAAAAATTTACAGTACTTTACCGAAATTAATTAATTCTAGAAAAAGTAAAAACATATTATTGAAAGAAGGTTTTCTATCTATAAAAGATCTTCTCTATTCATTTTTAATAGTTATAAGAAAAAGAAATTTTTTAAAAAAAAAAGTCGTTTTTAAAGATTTTGACCTGACCGAAATTTATAATTCTGAAATATTAAATAATAATTCTTTTTCATCACAAATTATTGCTCAAAATAATTACTTCTTTTTTAAACAGTTAAGTAAAGAAAAAATAAATATAAAAAAAATGATTAATTTATTTGAAAATCAAATTATAGATAAAGGATGGAATTTAGGTGTTAACAAATTTCATTCAAAAACAAAAACTTATGGTTATCAAAACTTTTCTAATTTTTCCCAGTACATGCACTACAACCCCTCTAAAATTGAAGCATCATCTGGAGTAATTCCAAAAAAAATATTAGTTATTGGAAACTCTTATATAAAATTAAGAAAAGAATTTTGCAAAAATTTAAATATTGATGTTGCGCCAGCAATTAACCATCAATATTTATACAAAAATCTTAATTCAAATAGTAAAAAAAAAAATTACTTTATAACGATTATTTTGAGTGGTTTTTTAATTGATGATATGAAGTTAATCGACTGGTGTTTGAAATCAAATATCCATAATCATTTTGAAAAAATTTATTTAAAAACTCACGCTATATTATCTCAAAGAAAGATTAGAACAATATTTAGCAAATTACCAAAAAATTATTTTTTTATAAACTTAGATTTCATTAAAACAATTAATTCCTCGAAATTCTTGATTTCAGCTGGAGGAACATCTGCAATATATGAAATGATTTTGCTTAAAAAAAAATTAATTATTCCTGAAATTAATCCTTACGATAGAAAGAATGTTATAGATCTTAACTTAAATTTAGGAAACGTTAAGTTTGTTAGAGACCCAAAATTATTAAAGAACTTAATAAATGAAAATATATTCAAAAGTAAAAATTCTGTAAAATTAAATAATTACTTTAAAAAAATTGATGCAAAGAATATTAATATTTTTTTTTAATACGATTAATAGTAATTTTAATAGTTTAATGTTGCTTAGACATACATTTTAGGTATAAGTAAATTATGAGACCCGAAAGAACAATACAAAAAAACTTAAAAAGACGAAAAATAATTGTTGATGAAAACTTAGCTTTTCATAAAAAGGTTCCTTTACCAACTTGGATCGAGTTAAGTTTAATCGACACTTGTAATAGATCTTGTTCTTTTTGTCCTAAGTCAAATGATTTAATAGCTCCTGATACGCATCAAAAGATGGAAAGAGTTTTAATTGATAAAATTTCAAATGAACTTGTAAAGTTAAAATTTAACGGCGCTTTTGCTTTGTGTGGTTATGGAGAACCTCTTTTACACAAAGATCTTCCTTATATTACAAAAAAATTAGCTAAAGCAGGAAGAGTAGAAATAGTTACAAATGGCGATGTACTCACAGCTAAAAAAATTGTTGAATTATATAATTCTGATGCGAGCAAACTTTTAATAAGCATGTATGATGGACCTAAGCAAATTGATAAATTTAAAAAAATGATTAAAAAATCAGGAGTTCCTGAAGATTTTATAATCTTAAGAGATAGATGGTATACAGAAGCTCAAAATTTCGGAGTAAAGCTGACTAATAGAGCCGGAACAATAAATGTGGGAAATCAAGTTAAAAATGTTCATACCGTTTGTTATTATCCTTCATATCAATTTATGATCGATTGGGATGGAAATATTTACTTGTGTCCACAAGATTGGCAAAGAAGAGTTTCTATGGGAAATGTGATGCAAAAAAGTATATTTGATATTTGGACTGGGTCAGTGTTCACTAATTATAGAAAGAATTGTTTAGCAGGAAAAAGGAAAGAAAATCCATGCAAAGAATGTAATGCAGCTGGAACTTTGCTTGGTGAAACACACGCACAAATTTGGAGAAAATTATATAAATGAAAATAAATTTTATTTTTAATGAGTGAGTACTGGAAAAAAATTGAAAAAATAAATCTTGAAGACACAAATACTTGTATTAATTTTCTTAAGTCAAAAGGTTATATCTTAAGCCCGTGGATAGAGAATATCTTTTCTAAAAAAAACTACTTTTATAAAGAGTTTGTATATCCAATAAAACTTCATAAGGTAAAAGTCAGTGATTTAAATATAAACGAACCAATTGAATTGGAAAGCCTTTATAAACTACTTGACAATAAAAATTATGAATTAGTTCATCCGGCAATCGCTTTATATTCCAGATTGATTTATGATGAACAAAAGACTGGTGAATGGTTAAGATTTGCAACTCACTTTGACTCAATGATTGACGATGACAAGGTCCCACATTTACCTAAACTAGGTAAAGCGTTAGGGAAATATTTCATAGAAACATACTGGTCTTACAGAAAAGCTGTTTTTCATCCTCACAATGATTTTATCGTTAAAGAAAAATGAATTCCTATTCGAAAATTAAAATAAATAAACTTTATCTTCAAAATAGATATGTAATATCTCCAATGTGTCAATATTCAGCTGAAAATGGAAATCCCTCAAAATGGCATTATACGCATCTCCTCAATCTTTCAAAAACTGGGGCGTCATTACTAATGTTGGAATCAACTGCAGTAAGCAAAGAAGCAAAAATTTCTAAAAAAGATCTTTGTATAGGAAATGAAGAAAATAAAAAAAATTTAAGAAAATTAATAAAATTTTTGAGAAAACAAAGTAAAATAAAACTAGGTATTCAAATATCTCATGCAGGTAGAAAAGGCAGTTCACACATTCCTTGGGAAAAAAAAAATAAACCTTTAATAAAAGGAAAATGGCAAACATTTGCACCCTCTGCAGTTAGAAGGGATAAATATTGGCCTTTACCAAAAGAGCTAAGTATAAAACAGATTAAAAAAATAAAAAAAGATTTTTGTAATGCTGCTAAAAAAGTCAAGGCAATAGGTTTTGATTGTTTAGAGATTCATATGGCTCATGGATACCTTCTTCATCAGTTTTTTTCAAAAATTTCTAATTTAAGAAAAGACAATTATGGAGGCAATTTAGAGAATAGATGTAGACTGTTGTTGGATATTTCTAGAGAAATAAAAAAAATATGGCCAAAAAATAAAATATTAGGAGCAAGGATAACAGGATCAGATAGGTTAAAAAAAGGAAATCATATTAAAGAAGCTATATATTTAACAAAAAAATTAAAAAAAATTGGATTTGACTATGTATGTGTCTCAAGTGGAGGAATTCTTCCAAAAACAAATTTAAAATTTAAAAAAGGTTTTAATGTTGATTTAGCTAAAAAGATTAAAAAAAATACAAAAATAAAAGTACGCACTTCAGGTAACATAGATGATACTAACTTTGCAGATAAATTGATAGAAAAAAAATTTATAGATCAGATTTGTGTTGGAAGAAAATTTATATCTGACCGTTTCTGGATTTTAAAAAATAATAAAAAACTTTTAGTAAAAGAGATTGCAAATCAATACAATAGGTGTTTTTAAAAACTATTTAGATTATGAAGATTTATCCAAGGATTAGAAAAACAAAACTAAATCCTGTTACAAATTTAAGATTACACAGAGCAGAATTTGGCCATGATAGGGGAAAAAAAATAGTTAATAAATATTCTTACTATCCAGATATAGAGTCATTATACAAATATATTTCAAAAATTAATAATCTAAATAGTAAAAATATTTTAGTAGGTGCAGGTGGCGAAGTAATAATTAAAGATGTTTTTATCTTACTTAGCAAAATACTAAAAAAAAGGAATATGTTTATATTTGAACCAAACTACGCGATGTATAAACATTATTCGAAAATATTTAATTTTAGATTAATTTCTAAGATCTTAAGACCAGGTGAAAAATACGATTTATCAAAGTTAAAATCTTTTTTAAAAAGAAAAAAAATTGGCGTGATAACTTTAGTAAATCCTTCTCATCCTATTGAACAATTTTATAATAAAGAAGAAATTTATAAGTTAGTTCAATTCTGTCAAAGAGAAAATATTTATATTATATTAGATGAAGTCTATAAATTTAATTTTGCAGAAAATAATCATATTTATAAAAAATTTTCTAATGTATTTTGCATAAGATCATTTTCGAAGATTTTTGGTCTTCCGGGGCTGAGAGTGGGTTATGCAGTGGCAAGTAAAAGAAATATTCAACTATTAGAAAACTTTAGATTATCTATAGAATTAGGGGCTGATTCTATTGATTTTTTTAATAATGAGAAAAAAGTTAAAAAAATTTTAAAACAAAACTTTGAAAAAGTTCAAAAAGCAAAAGTTTTTGCCAAAAAATCATTTTCAAAAAGAAAAATAAGATCTTTTAATGAATATGTTAATAGCATTACATTTGATTGTCTAAATGAAAAAAAAGCTTTGCAAGTTCACAAGTATCTTTTAATGAAAAAAATATTTTTAGTTAATTTCAAAGATAAATTTTTAAAAAGATTTTTAAACGTGACAACGACTAATGTAAGTAACTTAAAATATTTCTTTAAGATATTAGATCGTATAATTTAAAAGTGATTATTATAAATTTTTTACATCATGATCGAAATTAAAAAATCTGAATTTAAAGTTTTTGAAAATAAAAAAGTACTAGTTACTGGACACACTGGTTTTAAAGGTTCTTGGCTTTGCCTATGGCTCTCTCTTTTAGGATCAAAGATAATGGGAATTTCTAACAGTCAAAGAGAAAAAAATTCAAATTTTCATTTATTTAATTTAAAAAAAAAATTGATTGATAAAAACTTTGATATAAGGAACTATAAGTTATTAAAAAAAAATTTAAGAAGTTTTAAGCCAGACTATATTTTTCATCTAGCAGCCCAAGCAATTGTTAAAAATTCATACATTGAACCTAAGCAAACTTGGGAAAGTAATACCATCGGAACTTTGAATATACTTGAGTCAGCAAGAACTCTTAAACAGCGTTGCACAATTATTATGATCACAAGCGATAAGGTTTATAAAAATTTGGAGACAAATAAGGGTTATAAAGAAAGTGATCAACTAGGAGGTTTTGATCCTTACAGCGCTTCGAAGGCATCAGCTGATATTGCTATAAATTCTTACTCAAAAAGTTTTTTTAATAATGGTAACATTAAAATTGCCACAGCTAGAGCAGGAAATGTTGTTGGAGGAGGAGATTGGTCTAATGACAGACTTATTCCAGATTGTATAAGGTATACTTTAAAAAAGAAGAAAGTAGTAATTAGAAACCCAAATTCAACTAGACCATGGCAACATGTTTTAGATATTCTAGATGGATATTTAGCATTAGCAAAAAAACTTAATAAGAATCACAATCTTTCAGGAGAAGCATTCAATTTTGGTCCAGATGGAAAAAACATTAGAGTTGCAGAAGTGGTAAGAAAAATGAAAAAATATTGGAATAATATAAATATCAAAGTAAAAAAAAAAAGTAATTTTAAGGAAGCCAAACTACTAAAACTAAGCGTTAGAAAGGCAAAAAAATTTTTAAATTGGAAGTGTAAGCTTCAAATTGATCTAATAGTTAAATTAACAACAAATTGGTATTTAGAATTTAGAAAAAATAAAAATAACATAGAACACATTTCTATTCAGCAAATCAAATATTTTGAACTTCTAAAATGGAAAAAAAAACATTAATAAGTGTAATAATAAATTGCTATAACGGTGAAAAATATTTATCAAAGTGTATAAAAAGTATTTTAAATCAATCTTACAAAAATTTTGAAATTATCTTTTTTGACAATATGTCAATTGATAAAAGTAAAATTATTGTTAGAAGATTTAAAGATAAAAGAATAAGATATTTTAAATCAAAAAAATTTTTAAGTTTATACGAGGCAAGAAATCAAGCCATATCAAAAGCCAAAGGAAAATATATTTGTTTTTGTGACTACGATGACTGGTGGACTAAAAATAAAATTAAAAAACAAATAAATTATATTAAAAAAAATAAAAAGGTTAATTTTGTTTTTTCAAATTTAAATATTTATAATGAAAAAACAAAAAAATCTTTTTTGTATTTTAAAACAATGCCTAGTGGAAAGATTACACAAACATTATTAAATGACTATAGAATTGGTATTGGGTCTGTCTTTATGAGTAAAAAACTTTTTAAAGATAATAAGTTTGATAAAAGATACAATATTATAGGTGATTTTGATTTTTTTTTAAAACTAAGTTTGAGTGAAAAATTTTATTGTATTCAAGAGCCGTTAGCTTTTTATAGACATCACGACGTTAACTTCTCTAAAAAAATCAATCTTTTTGCAGAAGAGATGGATCACTGGATAGATAAAAATTCTAGCAAGTTTAAGAAATTGAACTATTCATTAAAAAGATTTAAATTTAATTATTATAAATTAAAATTTAAACAATTTATTAATTGGGGACTATAGCTCATTGGTAGAGCACTTCGTTGACATCGAAGGGGTGGCAAGTTCGATTCTTGCTAGTCCCACCATAAAGCTAAAAACTTGTTATGAATAAAAAAAATATAATCCTTTTAAAGTACTCTTTTTTATTTCTTGTATTTCAATCATATTTAATTGGTTTTTTTCTTAGAGAAAATATTGCTGGTGGAGCTGAAAAAGATTTCTTATTATTTACATGGCCAGGTATACAGGCTTTTAAAGAAAACTTTGCTGATGCTATAATTAATTGGTCAGCAATTGGTGAGGGGAGTACTCCTTTATTTCACATATTAAACGCGTATTTTAATCCTTTCTCTTATAGTCAAATTGCATTTCAAAGTTCAATTGCTCTTATATCATTACTTAATGTAATATTTTTTTCTCAAATATTAATAGAAAAATTTAGATTAAAAAATATTGATGCCATATTATATTCAAGCATATTTTTAATACTACCCTTTTTTAGATCTTCAGCTTTTTGGGGGATAACAGAAAATTTAGGTTGGTTATTTTTAATAATTTCAATTAAATTTTTTTTAAGAGTTGAAAAAAAAAATAATTTTTTAATTAAAAATATTTTTTTTACATGTTTGTTTTCAAGTTTGGCATTGTATACTAGGCCTTATTTAATTTTTTTTCCAATATTCATTTTTCTCTATTATTTGATTACTAAAAAATTTACAAAATTTAAATTTTCTGCTTTTTTTTATATCTTATTTTCTGTTCCAGGTTTTATTTTGTTATATTTATGGGATGGAAAAATTTATTTAGGAGAAGGAATAAATAAAGTAAATTTCATTGAAGAAAATCATCATCCAAAATTTATTCTTCAAAATCTAATAATATTCCCTTGTATTGTTTTTTTCTATTTTTTACCAATCGAATTTTTATCTTTTTTAAAAAAGCTAAAAGTTGGCAAAGAAGTATTGTTAAAATTTGCAATTTTATTTTTATTTTTAGTTTTTTTATACTTTTTTAATTTTTTTGATTATTTAAAAGAAATGAGATTAGGTGGAGGAGCGTTTTTAAAATTAATTCAATTTTTTTTTGATGATAATCTTATTTTTTTTATATTATTATCATCGCTAGGAATTATGGTCATATTTAAATATGCGAGGATTTCAAAAAAAAATCTTATTTTATTTTCAGTTTTTTTATTTATTTACACTACCCCGAAAATTATATTTCAAGAATATTTTGAACCACTAGTTTTAATTTTACTTTTTTCAGTTTTAGATTTAAAAAAAGAAACTATTTATTTAATTAAAAGCAACAAATCAATTTTTTATTTTTATGTTTATTTTGTTGGATATTTTCTAGCAAGTTTTTATTATAGACATTCAATAAGCTAGTTTTTTATTTTTTTAATAAAATTTTTTCAGCAAAACAATAAATTAAAGTGAAAATATATTTAGCACCTAATTCTTTTATTTTAAATTTCGATTTACCTATTTTTCTATTATGCCATTTAATAGGTATTATCTTATAATTATAATTTCTACTAATAATCTTTAATGGTAACTCAAGAAAAATATTAAAACTTTCTGACACAAAAGGATTAAGATTTAATAGTGTTTTCCTTCTATAAATTTTAAAAGCATTAGTAAAGTCATTATAGTTGCTGATAAAAATTAGTTTAACAAAATAGTTAAACAGTCTATTGAGAAATAGTTTAAATTTCGGATAATCTATTACTTTTGAATTTTTTAAGAATCTTGAGCCAAGAACAGCATCATAATCTGAATTTTCAATTATTTCATAATATTTTTTTAAATCTTCTAAATCATCAGATAAGTCTGCCATCATAATAGCTACAAATTCTCCTTCTGAAACTTCAACACCATATTCTATTAAAGGTCCTAAACCTTTTTTTTTATTTTTGAAAAATTTGATTTTTTTACTATTTTTTAAAAATGCTTTTATTTTATTCTCAGTTTCATCATTGCTAAAGTCATCTATTATAACAATCTCATAATCAATGTTATTAATTTCTTTGGTAATTTTTTCTAAAGTTGATTCAATGATTTGTTCCTCATTTTTAACAGGAATTATTATTGATAACATACGAACTTAATACTATATACTTTTGATATATTATAGCTAAATTTTATGAAAATATTGATTACAGGCGGATGTGGTTTTGTAGGTTCCAACTTAGCAATTTTTTTAAAAAAAAAACTAAAATATTCAAAAATTTTTAGTTTAGATAATCTATCCAGAATGGGTTCAGAAATAAATCAGACAAGACTGAAAAAAAAAGGGATTAAGAATTTTAAAATTGATGTAATTTCTAAAAAAATTTTAAAACTACCAAAATTCAATTTAATTATAGATTGTTGTGCTGAGCCTGCAATCGAAGAGTCTAAAAAAAATCCAGATAAAGTTTTCTATACAAATCTAGTTGGAACGTTTAATATTTTAAAGAAAGCAACTAAAGATAAGTCAAAAATAATCTTCCTTTCTTCTAGCAGAGTTTATTCAATTAATAAATTAAATAAGATTATAAAAAGCAAAGATTTAAAAAGTAAAATTAAAGTGAAATTAAAGATCAATCACGCATTTAGCAATGATGCACCATTGTCTCTTTATGGATACTCAAAATTATCTTCTGAATTATTAATTAAAGAATTTAATTATATGCATCAAATAAAATATATCATTAATCGATTCGGAGTAATAAGTGGACCATGGCAATTTGGAAAAGTAGATCAAGGATTTATCTCTCTTTGGATTGCAAAGCATCTACGAAATAGAAAATTAAAATATATTGGTTACGGCGGACATGGGAATCAAGTAAGAGACATAATACACATAAATGATGTTTGTGAAATTTTGTATAAACAAATAAGAAAATTTAACTCAATATATAATATAAGTTTTGATATAGGAGGTGGTAAAAAAAATATTATAGATTTGAACTTACTTACTAAAAAATGTCAAAAAATTACTAATAATACTGTTCCTATACTGAAGATTAAATCAACTTCAATATTTGATGTTCCTTATTTCGTATCTGATAATGATAAGATAAAAAAATATTACAACTGGATACCAAAACTAAGCACCGATGAAATACTTTTAGATATATTCAATTGGTTAAAAGATCATAAAAAGATTTTAAGGGTTTATTTCTAATGCCAAGGATTATCATTACAGGTTCTTGTGGGTTAGTTGGTTCTGAAGCAGCTAAATTTTTTATTAAAAAGGGATTTAAAGTACTTGGAATTGACAATAATCAAAGAAAATTTTTTTTTGGAAATGATGGAGACACCTCTTCAATTAAAAGAAGCTTAGTAAAATTAAAAGGATACCAACATTTTAATTTTGATATTAGAAATAAAAGCAGTATTAAAAAAATTTTCAAAAAATACAATAGAGATATAAAATTAATTATTCATGCTGCAGCTCAACCTTCACATGATTGGGCAAAAAATTTTCCTGTTATAGATTTTGAAATAAACGCTAAAGCTACATTAGAGTTATTAGAATGCACAAAAAAGTATTGTCCAAAGTCAGTTTTTATTTTTATGTCTACTAATAAAGTTTATGGCGACAATCCCAATAGGCTTAAATTGATAGAAAAAAAAACTAGATGGGAAGTGAGTAAAAAACAAAAAATATATAACGGCATTGATGAAGGAATGTCCATTGATAACAATACCCATAGTTTTTTTGGAGTATCAAAAACATACGCTGATTTAATCGTTCAAGAATATGGTAAAAATATTGGTATTAATTGTGCATGTTTTAGAGCTGGCTGTATAACAGGGCCGAGTCACGCTGGTGCAAAATTACATGGATTTCTATCCTATCTTGTTAAATCCTCTGTGGAGAATAAAAATTATACTATTTTCGGTTATAAAGGTAAGCAAGTTAGAGATAATATTCACAGTTTAGATTTAATAAATTGTTTTTGGGAATTTTTTAAAAAACCAAAAAAAGGAGAAATTTATAATGTTGGAGGAGGACGTTTTTCTAATTGCTCAATAATTGAAGCTTTAAATATTGTAGAAAAAATTTGTAAAATCAAAATTAAAAGAAAATATGTTGCCGCAAATAGAGTTGGTGATCATATTTGGTATATTAGCAATATGAAAAAATTTAGAAAACACTATCCCAAATGGAAACAGTCTTACTCAACCAACAGAATTATAAATGAACTAATAAAAAGTTTTATTAAGTAAATAATTAAAATTTTACAATCTTAATTTTATGCAACAAAAAGTGTATCAAAGACATATTGATAATGAAAAAAAACACTGGTGGTTTTCGGCAAGAAGAGAAATTTTATCAACATTACTGAAAGACTTAAATAGTAGAAAAAATTTATCTATTCTTGATTTCGGATCAGGTAGTGGAACTAACATAGAAATGCTAGAGAAATTTGGTAAGGTATATGTATATGAGAAGAACCAAAAAGCAAAAGATTATTTAAAAAGTAAATTTAAAAAAAAGAAAAAAATTGAAATCATTAAAAAACCTCTTAGAAAAAAATATGATTTAATTATTGCAGCAGATGTTTTAGAACACATTGAAAATGATAAAAAAGCAATAAGTGACTTAAATAGTTTTTTGAAAAAAAATGGTTATCTTTTAATTACTGTTCCTGCTTTTAGTTTTTTATTTTCAACAAAAGATACTGTTTTAAAACATTTTAGAAGATATAATAAATCAAATTTAAATGATTTGTTAAAAAAAAATTTTTACATTAAAAAATTGTCTTATTTTAATTTTTTTTTGTTTTTCCCTATAGTATTTTCAATATTAATTTTAAAAATTAAAAAAACAAAATTTATAAGTTATGCTGAAACTACCCCTTTTTTTCCTATAAATTTTCTTTTAAAATATATATTCGGTCTGGAGAAATTTTTTCTTAGATTTTTAAATTTCCCTTTTGGAATATCAATAATTGCGTTAGTTCAAAAAAGATGATCAAAAAATTGAGCATAATTTTTCCGCTTTTTAATGAAGAAAAAAGATTAAAAAAAACATTTTTAGAAATAGTTAATTTTAAAAAGAAAGCTAAAAATAGAAAAATTGAAATTATTTTTGTTGATGATGGTAGTGACGATAAATCGAAATTATTAATACATAATTTTATTAATAAAATTAAAAGTAAAAAATTTATTTTAAAATATTATAAACTAAAAAAAAATATGGGGAAAGGCTTTGCACTGAAGTTCGGTGTTCAGAGATCTTCAATGCCTTGGATTTTAACAACCGACATTGATTTATCTGTTCCTTTATCTCAAGTTATTAAATGGGAAAAATTAAAGTTTGCCAGAACAAAAAATGTAATATTTGGATCGAGAAATCTGGAAAATTCAAAAGTAGACAAAAAGTTAACTAGATACATATTGGGAAAAATTTTTAATTTTTTTGTTAGTAAAATACTAAATATTAATCTATCAGATACTCAATGTGGATTTAAATTATATAACAGCAAAATTGCAAAAAAAATATTTTCAAAATTAACAAATTTTGGATTTACTCATGATCTAGAATTAGTGATTTTATTTCAAATCGAGGGAGTAAAAATTAAAGAATTGCCAGTAAAATGGACACATAAAATGGGGAGTAAACTGAATATTTTAATTGAACCAATTAAGATGTTTTTGAATATTCTTTATTTAAAATTTAAATATCTTTAGTGAAAAAATTTAAATTTAGAAGCAAAAAACCTAGCTGACGAGAATCTGGACTTAAAAGAAGATCAAAAGGGGAGGCTGGATCTTCATTTTTAAACTCAACATTAATAACATTATCTACAATATTTTCTTCTTTAATTTTGAATTTTACGTTTCTCTCTTTATTAGATTTGAAAGTTAATTCATTATTATATTTACCATTTATATAAACCTTGATATTTATTTCTTTATTTTTTTTGTTTACAAAAGGAATTATATTCATTTCAAAATAAATATTTTTTCTTTTTTTGTTGAGCTTAAAGAGTAAGTTTGAAACTTTACCTTCGCTCCAAGCTCCTTTTCCATTAAGATTATGAGACCAACCAAATCCAAGATAATTAGAGTTTTTAGATATATCGATTTTTTCTTTAGACAAAGTTGGAAGTTCAAGATCGTTCAGTTCTTTTTTATCTTCCTCTTTCATAAGACTTTTTTTACCTTTAATTAAAGTCCAAATATTATCTCTGTAAAAAAATCCTACATCTTCACTTTTATAAATTTCTCTTAGGGACAGTAGATGTCCAAGATTATCAACAACGTAAATTGTTTCTTTTTCTAAATTTTTATTAATAAATCTTTTATTCAGATTATATCTATTTTCGGCTGCTTTTTCTCTATCCACTCTTGCTGTTTTTACAATATTAGTTTTAGAAAAATTTTTATCTATAATATAATAAGCTAAATTATCAAAATTTTTATTATAATTCTCTGGCTTTGTCGTAATTATTTTATTTATATTTTTTATATCTTTATACCAAAAATTGTCTTTTAAAATAAAATTATCGTAATTAGAAAATTTTTTTAGCTTTACATAGTCTTTGATACCCGACGATGTGTCTAATAGCTGAATTAACAATATAATGAAGATCACAATTGACGATCTTTTTTTTCCAAATTTTTCATATAATATTAATATTGATATAAAAATTAAGAAATAACCTGCCAACCAAAAAAGTCTACCTGAAGATCTAATTATACTTAAAATTCCATAAATAAATTTGTTCAGTGGAATTTGTATTATATCCCATGAGCCCATAGAGATATTATTTGAAAGAGATAAAATGAAGATTAACATTAAGAGTAAAAGTATTTTTAAATTTAAATAATGGTTAAATTTATACCTTAGATTTTTTTTAAATAAGGAGTGAACTAAAATTAAGATTAATATTAAACCTCCAAGACCTAAATAATTAAATCCCTCTAACTCTTCGCCTTGAGATAAATTGATGTCAGGTAATAGCCAAGACCAAGAAATGTTATTTATAGAATTAGTTGAGTCAAAAAAACTTAAAAGATTTAGTTTATACTCTCCGAATCCTAAAGCTAAAGTGTCAACTACTCTTACTTCAAAATAGCCAATTGAGTACATAAATATTATCAAAATTATGTGACAAATAAATATATTTTGAAAATATTTTAGATAATTAATTTTTTTTTCAACTAAAAGTGAGTATAATTTTAAAAAATTATAAACTATTAAATTTATTGCAGTAAAGTAAAAATGTATGAGGGATGTAAGGAGCATTAAAAATATCCATAATCTCTCCTTATTTTCATTATTATTTAAGATTAAATAAATTGTTAAAATTAGCGTCCATTGACCAAAAAGCGCAGGATGGATCCCCATCCTGTAAATAGCTATAGGTAAAAAAATAAAAAAAAATGATCCTAAAAAAGAGAAAAGTATATTTTTTGTATATTTAAAGATAAGTTGTTGACTTAAATAGCCTTGAAAAAAGAAACAAATCAAATACCAGAAACCAATATATTGAAATTTTTCCGGCATAAAGGAATTAAATAATTTAAATATAAAAGCCATTAAAGGTATGGAGTCCGAGTAAACTATTGAGTTCCCTATTGCGTCTCCATAATTAGGGTTGCTGCCTAACGGGAATCTCCAAGAGTCTTCTTTAAAAAAATGCCAACCGGTCTGATGTCCAGCAATATCATTTCCTGAAAAAAGCCATTTGATATTTGTAAAATTTAAATTTTCAACTCCTATAAAAATAATTGTTAAAAAAATAGATAATACTAAATAAAAAAAAGAAGAAATTACGTAAAAATTATTTTTTTTTTCCATTAAGTTTTATTTATAAATTTTTTATCGTAATTCACCATAGCTATAGATAACCATAAAACAGTGCCAGTCCAAGTACTAAATAAACTCCCAGTCGACTTAAGTGGAAATACTTCAACCAAAAAATTTAATACTATTAAAGAAAAAATAATTTTTTCTGCATAGCTTAACGGATAAGACTTAAATGACTTATATTTTGAAATTAACAAAAAAATTACAAAAAAAGTAAGTAAAGAAAAACCTACAATTCCAGAATCATGAAGAATTTCTAAATGATAATTATGGGGATGAGTTGAGCAACGTATATTATCTTCATTAACAAATTTAAAACACTGATATCTAAAGGATTTTAATCCACCTCCTAATATTTTATTTTCATTAAACGATTTAATGCTGGCAAGATAAATCTTTCCATGGTTTGATAATCTTATATTTTTGTTTTCTTCCTTATTTATCAAACTAATAGTTTTCTCTAATAGAGTTTGTGTTTTTTTTTTAAAATCATTAAATTTATAATTTATATCTGGACTAGTTTTAAATAAAACTAAAAACACTGGTATCGCTATTATTAAGCAGAATAAAAGTTTTTTTCTAAATATTTTGTAAAAAAGAGCTAAAAACAATAAAAGAGTCATAATAATTATAAATGACATTCTATTGCTAGCTACAAAAGAACCAAATATTACAATACTAAAGAATAATATTTCATAGATATTAATTTTATAATTTTTTAAATGTGTAATCAAAAAAACACCTATTAAGCCAAATATGAAAAATTTTTGCAAATAGGCTCCTGCTATTGCTTCCGTACCAAATACACCAGTAATTCTTCCTTCATGAGGAGAAAAACCCAATAAATTTTTACCAAAGATGAACTGAATTATTACATCAATTGAGACAAATAGAATTAAAATTAAACTAATTTTAAAAAAAATATTTAAATTGATTTTATTATTTTTAATTAAGACACCTAATAAAATGAATAATAAAAAAAATTTTAATAAAAAAAATGATTTAATAAAATTTTCAAGTCCAATAACTTCTATATTTAAAAAAGAGGATAAAATTAAAGTGCAAAAAAATAAAAAAAGTGAGATATTAGTTTTATCTAGTTCAATTTTTAAATTATTTTGAATAATATATATGGTACTTAATAATAAAAAAAAAATTAGGTTTATATTTACTACTAGGCTGCCAATTATAAGTGATAATGGTATGAAATATAAAGAAATTTGAAGATACGAAAGTAAATTTTTTTTAAAAAACATAATTAGTTTTAAATGAGGGTAAGATTTAGCTTATTTTTAAACAAATTTGGAGCTTTTTTTAATTTGTTTACTTTTTTACATAAAAATACTATAAACCTCTCGCCTGGTAATTATTGCGAAGGGGCCACACCCGATCCCATCCCGAACTCGGAAGTTAAGTCCTTCAGCGCCGATGGTACTATATCTTAAGATACG
>MDTB01089428.1_pt1 | contig 48728 bp, 50 predicted proteins | sample 811161 | NCBI WGS metagenome assembly MDTB01 (sample SAMN05326650, study PRJNA326480) | marine metagenome | isolation source: seawater | place: Mediterranean Sea | collected 2009 | reverse complement strand
ATTATTTGAATATTGAGTACTTAGATGGAAGAGACAGTCACCCAAAAGATACTCAGTGAGTAGGAATAACTAAATATAGTTATTTGCGTTTTCTTAAAATTCTAGACATAGTTGACGCGCTTATAACACTTCCATCTTCTTTTAAAGATTCTGCTAATTTACCGTCGCCTTCAGGAGCATAAATATTAAAGAGAACTAGAGCTCCGTTTGCTCCCCCTTGTTCCATATGTACATCTCCCGGCTCTTTATGTGCAAAATCTCCCACAGCTCTTACACGCTTACCTAGCTCTTTTCCAGTTTTAATGTTGATATCAGTGACATGAAGTTCACCTTCTAAAACCACAGAACTAGTTTCTGCGGTATGTCTATGAAAATGACAATAACAATTTGGTTCCCACTTAACTAATATCTCCAAACGCCCATCTTCTCTCGCATCTAGAATAGATTCAGAGTAATTTATGGGATAATCAAATTTATCGCCCTCATTATAGTGCTTCCATTTGAGATTTTTATTGTCGAGCAGATTCATCTGGAAATCTTAACTTAGTAACTGTAAAGTCGACAAGTAGCAAGTTATAAAGAAGTTACAAAGTTAAAAAAATAAATGACTAAAAAAATACATTTTTACTTCGATTTTATATCTCCTTATTCATATTTTGCATGGTTAAAACTTCCTGGTTTAGCTAAAAAATACAATCGTGAAATCGAAGCACATCCAGTTGTTTTTGGAAAATTATTAGATAAATGGGGGCAACTAGGACCAGCTGAGATTCCACCTAAACAAAATTGGCTCAATCAGTATTGTTTGAGATATGCAGCTCTAAATGGATTTGAATATAATCCACCAAAAGAACACCCCTTTAATCCTTTGGCTGCTCTAAGAATGTCGTTAAAGGAAGTCAGTGGTATTGATCAACTTAGAGTAATAGATGCATTGTTCAAAGGTGGCTGGAGTCAGGGTGCAGATCTAGGAGATTTGTCTGTTTTGATTTCCTTGTTAACAGATCAAGCCATTAATGGAGAAATTCTTAGTCTACAAATTTCTGAATCAGACGCAAAAAATTTACTAATCAATGAGACTAATAATGCCATTGAGAAGGGAGTTTTTGGCGTTCCAACAATAATAATTGATGATAATTTGTTTTGGGGCAATGACCAGATGAATCATATCGAACTATTGCTAGACGGCAAAGATCCTTTGGATAAAGCAAAACTCAATCAAGAAGAGCGCCCAAGAGCAATTGATCGTAAAGCTTTCAAAAAGCAAGATAAAGGGTGACTTGCAAACCGTAAACTTTATTAACGCTTGAAATCATTTGAATTTTTTAGCATATGCGCCGGTCCATGATTAAGATTAATGGCTGCATTCTCTCCGTACAGCATCTCTTTTTGATAGCCAAAGTTTTTTCTGCTTTTCGCAAGAGGTGCCAATTCTTCTGCTTTTTTTAGCGCTTCTTCTTGTAACCTTTCTAAAGAACTCACACCCTGAATAATACCGCCCTCCAAAGCCTTTAAACCAGTCCATCTCTTGGATAGCTGAACAGTTTCAAAAAAAGTATTTGCAGGAACTTTATGCTTAAACAATGCTAGCTCAGGTCTCGGGATTGATAGACCAAGTTGCATTTCATTTGCGCAGAGAAATCCTCGATCTTCTCTCATGATTCTTACGTCATGGGAAAGGGCAAACATAAAGCCTGCTCCAAAAGCATGCCCGTTGATAGCGCACACAGTTGGAATGGGCAATGTGATAAATCTTCCCATTAAATACATGAATTCTTCTCCGAATACTTCCTTGTCTCCTCCTTCAGGGTGATTTTCAGGAGCTTGCATCCAATCAAGATCTAGGCCATTTGAAAAAAACTTTGGATTTGTTGAAGAAGTAATTAATGCTCCAGGACCTTCATCATTTTCGATTTCATCTAAAGCTTTGGAAATTTCCCTTACAAATGTGGTATTCCAACGATTTTCTTCAGCATCCATAGTTAAAAGATAAATAGACTCCTTTTTTTCTAGTTGTATCACAATTCCTCTGTATATAAGTTCAACATCAAAATCACTATACACAAAAAAAATTCTTGTTACAGCGCCTCTAAATAAGAAATATCTCTTAACAACTTGTTATATGGATAACAGCATCGTAAGGTGTTTGAGTGACTAAACTATATCTCATGGAATAAATATGGATCCATTATCTCAAGGAACAGTTGGTGCAGCTTTTGCACAATCTTCTGCCAATAAGAATAATATTCTTAAGATAGGGATTATTGGTTTTCTTGCTGGATTAGCACCTGACTTAGATGTCTTGATTCAGTCATCCACTGATCCAATTTTATTTCTCGAATATCATAGGCAGTTCTCTCACTCACTTTTTTTTATTCCTTTTGGCGCATTGATTGTTGCATTGTTTGTCTTCCCATTAGTTAAGAAATCAATGAGCTTCAAGACTGTCTACATAGCAAGTTTCCTTGGATATGCTACACACGGATTACTTGATGCCTGTACCTCATACGGAACTCTACTTTTTTGGCCGTTTTCAAATGAGCGAATAACTTGGAATAATATTTCTATAGTTGATCCTCTATTTACAATTCCTGCTTTAATTTTTGTTTTAGCTGCAATAAAAACCAAAAAAAGAATTTATAGTTTTTTTTCAATTGGATGGATTATTTTTTATCTTTCTTTAGGTTTTGTTCAATATGAAAGAGCTTTATTAAAAGCGAATGATCTAGCTGAATCAAGAGGGCATAATCCTGAGCGTCTAAGTCTTAAGCCATCATTTGGAAATTTAATTTTATGGAAGTCTATTTATCAACACGACCAAACTTTTTATGTGGATGCAATCAGGACAGTTCTATCATCAACCGCGTGTTTAGGAGAAAGTATTGATATTTTTGACTATCAGCAACATTTACCAGGTCTTGATAAAGAGAGTCAGCAGGCTGAGGATATTGAAAGATTTAGATGGTTTTCTCAAGATTATTTGGGGTTTGATGAGGAAAAAAATCTTGTGACAGACGTGCGTTACTCAATGTTGCCAAATCAAATTGAGCCGATGTGGGGGCTGGTCATTAACGATCAGCAAGACACTAATCAACATGCAATTTGGTGGGCAGGCCGTGATTTAGATCAAAGACAGTGGGACACATTTATAGAGATGTTGAGTGGAAAGGAATGCAAAGAATAGAGTAGTTTTTGTATTAGTTTTTCCTCTCAAAATTATCAAAGATAAAGAATTAATTAAAAGATTTTGCTACTAAGAAATGCTCAAGATTGAATATTTGATTCTCAGGCAGATTCCTTCCAACAGGATTAAAATAAAGAGAGTTTAAATCTTTTAAAGTTACGTCCTCTTCAACAGAAAAACCATTTTGTAAAAATAAGCTTCCCATTTCTTCAGGAGAGTATAAAGATATCCATGGTTCTCCGGCTTTCGCTGTTAAGTTCATTATTAATTCAGCTTTATTTTTAGGTTTTGGGTAACCTTCTCCGAAGCAAGCTTCCGGCTTCTTAATAAGAAGTTCATCAACGTAAGAAATAAAAAAAGTTGAATTAGATTCATGAATAAGTGATGAAACTTCTTTAACCGTAGAAATCAGAGCCTCTTTACTAATATATTGCGAGACGCCTTCAAGGGTAAAGATAGTTGATTTGTTTTGATCGAAACCAGCCTCTATAAGCTGCTTTGACAACGACTGATGATTAAAATCAACAGATACATAATTTACTATTTCTTTATTTAATATCTCTTTTGGGAGTTTGGAGAGCTTCTTCTTCTGAACTTCTGGTTGGTCAACCTCAAAAATTTTTAGTGAAGACGAAAGGTTAAGTCGATGGGGTCTCGAGTCATATCCAGCTCCCAGAATGACATATTGCTTGACTTCATTAGCTGCACTTTTTTCAATCAAATCATCTATAAAGCGAGTGCGTGAAATGACGTGTTCATGAAAACCTGGCGCTATTTTTTGACCCAGCCAAACATTGAGGCTATGACCCATTAATTTAATTATTCCAGCTCCTTTAACAAATCTTTTTGCATATGGATCATTTATGACTCGTTTGTCAGGTTTAGCGATTGTTTCTATTAAGCGCTGTTTGGCTACTCCTTCGGCTGTAGCGTCCTTTCTTTTTATTGATTTACTCATGAATTGGAATTATTTAAATTTAAAGTGAAAATGATACAGTAAGAAATTAATTAAAAAAATAGATATGGAGTATAGAAATTTTAAACCTTTTGGAAACATAAGCGCTCTTAGTTTAGGCGGAGGTGGTATAGGAAATGTTTGGGGAGAGACTACAAGATCAGAGAGCATTTCCACAGTCAATTTAGCAATTGAGTCAGGTATTAATCATCTTGATATGGCTCCCATGTATGGCAAGGGAGAGGCAGAGAAAGTTGTCGGCGAAGCGTTAAAAGGAAAAAATCACTCAACGCTTAGTATAACTACAAAGTGTAGACTGGGAACTCTTCCAGATTCAAAGGTTTACCAAAAACTTAATGATTCGCTTTCTAGAAGTTTAGAGAGAATGAAGGTTGAGAAAGTTAATCTATTTCTTTTACATTCTCAACTGATTGAAGATGACTATCAACTTCCATTGTTAAATGAATATAGAGCTACAAATGCTACAACACTCTCGTGTTATTACGAATCAGTAATACCGGCTTTTGAAAAATTAAAAAAAGAAGGAAAAATTGATCACTGGGGTATTGGACTTGGTCAAGAAGAAGCTCTTATTAAAGCTATAAATCATGAACAGCCACCAGAAGCCATGCAATGTGCAGCTAATGTTTTAAACTCCATCGGAGCCATCGGATACATCAGTAAAAAGCCTGATCCCAATAAAGTGCTAAGAGAGTGTCAAAAAAAAGATATACCAATTTTAGCTATAAGAGCAGTCCAAGCGGGAGCGTTGACTTCTTACATGGATAGGGAGCCGCATCCTTCGGGAATGGATAAAGCTGATTTTGATGATTTTAAAAAAGCTTTGCCTTTTAGAGAGCTTGCTGAAGATTGGGGTGAAACACCTGCATCTCTAGCTCATAGATATGCGTTGAGCATTAAAAAAGTAAGTTCTGTAATCTTAGGAATCAAAAATAGAAAAGAACTGCAGGAATGTCTCAACGCAGAAAATAAAGAAAAACTTAACTCTGATCAAATGAAAACTTTACAAAATCTTTTTAAAGAATAAATTTAAGACGTTTTAAATAAATTTAAGACGCTTGGACTTTTTTTTAAAGCAATATGGTTTTTGGGTAAGATATTCAAATGAGAAATAATAATATGCATGATTTTGTAATTAGAAATGGAAAAATTATAGACGGATCTGGAAAAAAACCATTCATTGGCGACATTGCTATTGATGATGAAAAAATTTCACTAGTAGGGTTTGTAGCAAATTCAGGTAAAAAGGAAATTGATGCTAAAGGTAATATAGTTACGCCTGGATGGGTTGATATTCATACACATTACGATGGCCAGGTATGTTGGGATCCATACTTAACACCTTCCAGTTGGCATGGAGTAACGACTGCCGTTATGGGGAATTGTGGAGTTGGGTTTGCACCAGTCAAACCTGGCGATGAAAATTTTTTAATTCAATTGATGGAAGGTGTGGAAGACATTCCGGGCGCTGCTCTGCATGAAGGCATTGAGTGGGACTGGGAAACTTTCCCTGAGTTTTTAGATGCAATCGATAAGAAAGAATTTGTTATGGATTTAGGTTTCATGATTGGTCATGGACCTTTAAGAAGTTATGTGATGGGTCACGAAAGATGTCAAAACCAAGTTGATGCCTCTGATAAAGAGATTAATAAAATGTCAGAGCTTGTAACAGAAGCTATTAATGCAGGTGCTTTAGGCTTCAGTACTTCAAGAACTATTTTGCATAGAGATATTTATGGAAAATATGTTCCAGGAACTGAAGCTAGTTCTGAAGAAATGAAAGCTCTGGCTTTTGGTATAGATAAGGCTGGCGAAGGTACTTTGGAAATAACATCAGACTGGTTGGACGAAGAAATAGAAATGTCTTGGATGAAAGAATATGTCGATAAAAGTGACTGTGGTTTGACTTTCTTGCAAACGAGCGGAGATGCAGCTAAAACAATTTTATATGCAGAAGAACACTATCTTAAAGGTAAAAATATCCGCCCTCAATTTCCTGGAAGAAATGTAGGTCTAATGTTTGGTCTTGAAAGCTCTTTGAATCCCTTCGTTCAATATCCTGCTTATAAAGAGATTTCAAATTTACCGCTAGATAAAAAATTTGAAATTATGAAGAATCCTGATTTTAAAAAAATGCTATTAAGTCAAGAACCTGATTTTGAATCAGAGATAGATAAAAAACTTGCTGATAAAAGTAATACTAAAACCAGAGAAGAAATAACAAAGGATGTTCAACTTCCAACTAAGCTTACTGCTAATTATAAAACTCAATTTATCTTAGGGACTCCTCCAAATTATGAACCTAAGAAAGAAGATAGTATTGCAGCAATATCTTTAACAAAGGGGATCTCAGAACTTGAGGTAATGTACGATGAAATGATGAAAAATAATGGCACAAACCTTATCTATGCAGCCTTTACTCCATATGAAAGTTATAAACTTAATTTTGTCGAACAAGCATATGGTCTTAAGTCTTCTGTTGCTGGTGGGAGTGATGGAGGAGCACATTGTGGTCTAATTTGCGATGCAAGTATGCCAACAACAAACTTATCTCACTGGGCAAGAGACCGAGAGGCTGGTAAGAAATTTCCTCTTGAGATGTTAGTTAAAAAACAAACAAAAGATACTGCTGAAACTTTTGGCTTATTTGATCGCGGTGAAATCAAACCAGGTATGTTAGCTGATATTAATATCGTCGATTTTGATGAGTTAAATGTGAGTCATCCTAAAATGATTCATGATTTGCCTTTAGGAGGAAAACGTTTAGTTCAAAATGCTACAGGTTATATAGCAACTATCAAAAGAGGTCATATAGTAAGTGAGAATGGAACTGCAACTGGAACTCTTCCTGGAAACTTAATTAGAGGAAAACAAATTTCTGAAGTTAAATCAGAAATTTCAAAAGTCTCTCTTTTTGACAGAACCTTTAGATTATTTTTTCTAAAAATCTATAAAATTTACTGGAGTTTAAGCAAGAAAAAAATTAAAACAACGATAGTTTAATTTTTTTAAAACTATTTTTTATGAAAAACTTTGTATATTTTTTTGTATTTATTTCTATATTAATTTCATGTTCTGATATCAATTACCAGACACACTCTTCTAAATTGTCTCAAGAAGATATCCTTGCTTTAGGTAAAAAAAATACGGCAAGACCAGATCCAAATCCATACAAAAATGCATATTTTGGAGACCTTCACGTTCATACTGAAAATTCTTTTGATGCATATACTTTTGGAACAACTGCTACTCCAGATGATGCTTATAAGTATGCTCAAGGTGAGGCTATTCCTCATCCATCTGGATATCAAATTCAACTCAGTCGGCCTTTAGATTTTTATGCAGTAACAGATCATGGAGTCTTTCTAGGCGTGATAAAGGAAGCAGCAAATACATCTTCTAAAATTTCAAACTATGAAGTTTTTAAACCTATTCACAAAATAAATGAAAATGTGAGTGGCAGTTTATTCTCAATAATTAGAAGAAGCGGTCTCTTTAGGAAGTTAGGACAAGAATTAGGAGAAAACATTCTTGATGGAACAGTAGATAGAGGTGCTATTGAAGAAATTAGTCGAACGGTTTGGCAAGAAACAATTGCTGCGGCAAATCGAGCTTATAGGCCAGGAATTTTTACTACTTTTGCTGCCTATGAATATACATCTTCAGAGGAATTATATGATAATTATTTACACCGAAATGTAATCTTTCAAGATACTAAAAATTTGCCAAAAACACTTTTTATCAGAGGTGATAGTCTGAATCCTGAAGATTTGTGGGATTGGATGGATAGACTGAGAGATGAAGGAATAGAAAGTTTAGCAATACCTCATAATTCAAATATATCTGGCGGCGCTGCCTTTGAAATGACTTATTACAATGGCGATCCTATAGATGAAGCATACGCTAAACAAAGATCTATAAATGAACCATTAGTTGAGATTACTCAGGCTAAAGGAACATCAGAAACACATCCCTTGCTTTCTAAAAATGATGAGTGGGCAGCATTTGAATTGCCTGCTGATGATGAAGCAAAACTTCTTGAATATGCCAAAGGAAGTTATGTCCGAAATGCGTATTTGAGAGGATTAACTTTATCTGAACAAGGGTTAACAAACCCTTATAAGTTTGGTCTTGCCGGAGCAAGTGATACTCATGTTGGTGGAGGATCATATAACGAAGAAACCTTCTTTTCTAAAGTTGGTATATTGGATGGTAGGCCTGACATGAGAGGCTCCATACCATTTAATTGGGCTTTAGCCACAACTGCAAAGGTAATTGGATCAGATTTTATTACTGAAATAGATGGAAAAAACTACACATCTGGTCCCGCAAAAAGACTCATTGGTTTTTCAGCTTCAGGTCTAACAGGTGTCTGGGCTGAAGAAAATACTCGAGAAGCAATTTACGATGCTTTTCGACGCAAAGAAACTTTTGCTACTAGTGGCCCGAGAATTAAAGTTCGTTTTTTTGCCGGATATAATTTAGATAAATCTAATTTGAATGATGTTAGTCTTTTAAAAGATTTATATTCAAAAGGGACTCCAATGGGAGGCACGCTAAATATTGAGGAAAGTAAAAATCCTAGATTTCTTGTTTGGGCGATTGCTGATTCTTTAGGAGCTCCGTTACAAAGAGTTCAGATTATCAAAGGATGGCTTGAAGGCGAAGAACAAAAAGAAAAAGTATTCGATGTAGCTTGTTCAGATGGTCTAAGTGTTGATCCAAAAACTAATCGATGTCCTGATAATGAAGCAAGTGTTTATATGGAAGATTGCTCAATCAGCAATAATGGAAATAAAGAAATAAAAACTTTTTGGCAAGATCCCGAATTCAACCAAGAACAAGAAGCATTTTATTATTCAAGAGTTCTTGAAAACCCTGTATGTAGATGGTCGACTTGGGATGCAATCAGAGTAGAGGAAAAACCTAGATCTGATATACCTGCAACGATTCAAGAGAGAGCTTGGTCATCTCCAATTTGGTTTAATTCAAGCCTGTAATTTTTATAAAAAATTATTACAAGTTAGAAATCATTTGCTCTGTTAATTCCCAAAGTTTTGCGGCTTCGTCTGTATCAACCGCCCAATCTGCTACACCTTCATAACGAGCTTCTGGACCATCACTTTGTCTTGGAGCAACATCACAATCCTCACAATAAACTCCGCTGATATCATTAAGCATAGGACTTGTTGCACACCATAATGTTGTTGAAGCTCCTTGTGAGGGAGACTTAAAAGCTGCAGCAGCCATGTCAGATAAGCTTCCGTCTTCTTTCTTCCATCCAAGAGCTACCATTTCTTCATTTTCTAAATGACGTTGCAAAGGGGTAACGATTCCTCCTGGATGAACAGAATATGATTTGATTCCTCGATTTTTCATGCGGGTATTAATTTCAACTGCTAAAAGACTAGCAGCAGTCTTAGATTGGCCATAGGCTTGCCACTTATCATAAGAATTCTCAAAATTTACATCGTCCCATTGAATACCAGAAAGTTTGTGACCGGTAGAAGATAGAGTAACTAATCTTGGTTCATCAGCTTTTTGCATTGCCGGCATCAAGCCTTTAGTTAAAATAAAATGTCCTATGTGATTGACAGCAAACTGAAGATCCCATCCTTCTTTTGTAGGCATCTGTGGGCAAGCCATAATGCCTGCGTTATTTATAAGTATGTCTAAAGTAAGGTTTGAATCTAAAAGCTGATCTACAACTTTAATAACCGATGAAGGATCAGCTAGATCAACTTCGATGATATTTTTATCTTCAATGATTCCAGAAAGTTCTTTTTTTGCTATAGAGACTCTTCTTGCAGGAATGATAACTTCTGCTCCTACCTCTACTAATGCTTTAGTGGTTTCTAAACCTATTCCTGAATAACCACCTGTAACAAGAGCTATCTTCCCAGTTAGATCTATTTCATTAAGAATCTCTTTTGGCTCACTTTTAGCTCCAAAACCAGAATTTATTTGTATTTGTTGTTCAGTAATCACATCCCCTCCTTTTTGATTTACTATACAGGTAGTTTAGTAAATTATTTAGGGGAGGGTAAATAATGAAACTTTTTATGTATTTAAACAAAAGCTTTTTATTAATTGGAGTAATTTTATTATCATCAATCGTTATGTCATATGAAGAACCTAAATACAAAGTAATAAATCAATCAGAGAATTACGAAATAAGATTTTATGATGAAAGGTTGGTAGCTCAAACATTAAATGGAAGCTCTAATAATAGTTTTAGAAAGTTATTCAAGTTTATATCTGGATCAAATAAAAAATCTCAAAAAATTTCAATGACTGTGCCTGTTACTCAATTCAAATCTGAAGAAAATAATACGATGCAATTTTACTTACCATCAATATTCAATATGACAAATATTCCTATACCAGATGATTCGGATGTAGAAATTGCTAGGATAAGTTCAGGTTATTTTGCTGTGATAAAATTTTCAGGAAGGGCATCTGATAAAAATTTTAGAAAGCATTCAAATCAGCTTAGAAAGAACTTAGAAAAAAATGAAATTAGTATTCTCGGGCCAGCAATCAAAGCGACCTATAACGGACCAATCACACTTCCGATGTTTAGACGTAACGAAAGTATGTTTCAAATTAGTTGGAAATAAGTTTTTTTTAAGACAATAGCAATTGAGGTGTGATGTATTAAAAAAAGTTCTAAGCTAACTAAAATATTAAAATTAAATTTTATAAAAGGAGACCTAAATGAGCGAAGATAAATATACTCCCCCTGAAGTTTGGGAATGGGATAATCAAAGCGGCGGTAAATTTACTAATATTAACCGACCCATTTCCGGAGCAACACACGAAAAACAATTGCCTAGAGGAAAGCACCCATTGCAACTTTATTCATTAGGTACACCTAACGGGATGAAAGTAACTATTCTTTTAGAGGAGCTATTAGCTTTAGGCCATGAAGGTGCTGAATATGATGCTTTTTTAATTAATATTGGAGAAGGCGATCAATTTGGAAGTGGCTTTGTTAATATTAATCCAAATTCTAAAATACCAGCATTGCTTGATGTAAGTACTAATCCTGAAACTAGAGTTTTCGAATCTGGAGCTATTATGGTTTATTTAGCTGAAAAATTTAGTGAACTACTTCCAACTGATCCCTCAGCAAGAGCAGAGTGCATGTCTTGGTTGTTTTGGCAGATGGGAAGCGCCCCATACTTAGGAGGTGGCTTTGGTCATTTTTATGCCTACGCTCCTGAAAAATTTGAATATCCAATTAATCGTTTCGCTATGGAAGTAAAAAGACAATTGGATGTTTTAGATAGAAACTTAGCTTCAAGACAATACCTATGCGGAGATGATTATAATATTTCTGATATTGCAGTATGTGCATGGTATGGAACACTTGTTTTAAAAAATGCTTATAACGCTGCCAAATTTTTAGATGTTGTTTCCTATAAAAATGTTATTCGTTGGGCAGATGAAATATCTTCGCGACCAGCTTTTAAGAGAGGCATCAGAGTGAATAGGGCGCCAAGCGGGCCTGACGACAAAGCTATTGCTGAAAGACATGACTCTAGCGATCTTGATTAATGATTAATAACAAAATTAAAATTCATGGCGTTCCAATGTCACAAGCCGTTAGAGCAGTGCTCTGGGTATTATTCAATAAAAAATTATCTTTTGATTTTATTTTGACTGTTCCAGGTTCTAAGGAAGAAAATGGAACAAGACACCCTAATTATCTAAGTAAATTTCCAAATGGAACTATTCCAGCGCTAGAAGATACCGAGAGTAAATTTTTCATGGCTGAATCTCATGCCATTATGAGCTATCTGTGTAATAAATATGAATGGATAGATTTATATCCAAAAGGACACGAAGAGAGAGCTAAGGTAGATGATTTTCTGCACTATCATCATCGAAATATAAAAGAAGCTTCTTTGGCTTATTTCGCTCCAATGGCAAGGCCAGATCTTGGTTTAACTGACGACGTCATAAACATGGCTAAAAAATTATTTAAAAACGGTCTTAATGCTTTGGAAACTCAATGGCTAAATAAAAATACTTTTATTTGTGGCGATAATCCAACGATTGCTGACATAGCGGCATACGTGGAAATAGGACAACTTCAAAGGCAGTTTACAAACCTTTTTGATTTTCAACCTTTTCCAAATGTTAGCAGATGGCTTAAGGATATGACTTTAGTTAAAGGACATGATGACGTTCACTTGGTTCTAGCTGAATTAGGTGATATAAGTCAAAATCCACCTGTAATGGAAGATTTGATGGGAGCAAATATCAAAGGCTTTAAACATATTGCAAATAAATTAGCTAATTTTGATAAATAATAAATTTCTCTTAATTTTATTATTATTTATAGGGTTTTTGATATTTGGATTTAATCCGTTTCATAACAGCATCGATCCTGAAAAAACTCTTATTTCTAATAATGAAATATATGAAACCAAAACTCAAAGATTAAGGGACGGTTCATATTTGGTAGCAGTCAGAACTGAAATGCCTAAAGTTAAAGCTGAAATGGTGAAATGGTGGTTCACAGATTATCTTCAAACAACACAACATTATAAAATGTGGCATCCAGAGGATCATTTATGGATGGACTGGGAAAATAAAGAATCTGGAAAAATTATTGGTGCAAGTCATTTGGTTCATGAGTATATAGGGGAAGAAATTCAAAAATTGAGAATTCAATTCGTAGATCCTTTAGAGTTTTTTAAAAATGATCCTAATAACAAGAATTTATTTGCCTTGTGCGCGAAAGCAGGACTTTTAGAAGAGCAAGTCAACCTCGCAAAAATGTGTCATGTTGTTATAGATACAGAAAGCGGCGCGGAAATGAGATCTAGATTTTGGATGGGTCATGTTGTTAAAAGAAAAGATAATAATGAAATTCGTTCTATAGAGAGTTTTATAGGAAATATGTTTTTGACTAGATCTTTAGTGTTAAAAAAATCTGATGCAGAAGATTTAAAAATTCACGCTCAAGAAGAAATGAAATATTTAGCAGAAATTCTTCCTGAGCTTTTTAACTCAAAAAATAAACTTTAATCTCTTAGCAATTATGATTAATAAAAGTTTCGATGAAATTAAAGAAGAAATTATCAAGAACCTTTCCGAAGAAAGCGGAAATCAGAAATTCATTTTTTTAACTGGCGCTGCAGGAACAGGAAAAACAACACTTTTAGAGAGCATAAAACATGAGGTTGATAAAAAAAAGATAGTTGTCGCACCCACAGGTATTGCTGCTCTTAATATAGGCGGCACAACTATTAACTCTGCATTTAGAATCGGTTTTGATACTATTCCAAAGGTTAACAAATCTGAGGATCCAACATTTAGAAAGTTACTTAAAAATCTCGAACTCTTAGTTATAGATGAGATCTCAATGGTTAGAGCACCAATGTTAGATGCGATATCTCAGTCATTACAGATTCACAGAAAGTCCAATAAACCGTTTGGGGGCATTGATGTAATAGTATGCGGAGATCTATTTCAACTTCCTCCAGTGGTAAAACAGAATGAAGAAGATGCAATATATGCTAAGTATGATTCAGTTTACTTTTTTGATGCTTTTAGTTTTAAAGACATAGAAGGAAAAATTTTCTATGAGCTTAACGAATCATTTAGGCAAGAAGAAGACGAAAATTTCTTCAATCTTTTAAACAATATTAGATTGGGAAAAGATTTAGATTTAACGATTGAAAAAATTAATGAACATTGCTTTGATTCAACGCTTGAGGCTGAGCCATTCATGACTCTTACGTCTAGAAAGAATAGAGCAGAAGACATCAATCACCATAAGTTGTCTTTTAATGAGAATCCGGAAGAAATTATTAAATCTAAAGAATTTGGAGAGTTAAAAGAAAATGACTTGCCTGCTCTAAGAGATTTGAGAATTAAAAAAGACGCAAGAGTCATGTTCGTTAAAAATGATAGTGATGGAAGATGGGTTAACGGAACCGTAGGAGTAATTTCGGAGTGTTTGGATAAAAACAAAAAATGCATCAAAGTTAAAATTAATGGAATTACACACAGAGTCGAAAGAGAAGAATGGAAGAAAGTAAAATTCACTTACGATGAAGATTCTGATGAGGTTTTAGAAGAGGTAGTATCTTCTTTTAAACAGTTTCCGATTAAATTGGGTTGGGCAGTTACAATACATAAGTCTCAAGGTCTTACTCTCGAAAGTTGCGCGGTAGATTTGGGCGAGGGTGCATTTGCTGCAGGACAAGCTTATGTAGCACTAAGTCGTTGTAAGAAGCTCGATTCACTTACTCTTTTTAGGGAGCTAAAAAGATCTGATGCTTTGATTGATCCTGATATTCAGGATTTTCACGAAAAGCACTTTTAATGTTTAATTTATTTAGTTATTAATTGCTTATGTTTGTAGGGGTGTTTAAGGTAATTTTTTCCTATGTATAATTAATTGATTAATTTAATAAATTTTTGAGGGGAAATTTTCATTAAAAATAAAATATTTCTAGTATGCGCATGTATCTTTTATCTTTCTTTTGTTAATGGCTCAGAATTAACAGTAAATATAGAGAATCAAAAGAAATCAGGATTTTTATTTTTAGCTATTTATGATGATGCGAAAGCCTATCAGGAAGCTATTGATGGCGGAGGAGAAGAGCTTTCAGAAGATGGTTCTGTCTACAATGAGCAAGTATATTTAAATACTAAACCAGTTCATAAGCTCATAATTAATATTCCTGATGGAGAGTATGCAATGGTATTTTTTATTGATGCCAATGAAAATAAAAAACTTGATAAAAACTTTATTGGAATTCCCAAAGAACAATACGGATTTTCTAATAATGCAATGGGAGTCTTTTCAGCTCCAACTTTTGAACAGGCAAAATTTACAGTTTTAGATAAAGCAAATCAAAATATAATGCTTAATTAATTTAAAAACAAATCAAATAAAATAACATTTTATGATGCCTAAAAAAGAATTCGACGTTATTGTTTTGGGAGCTGGTGCAGCAGGCTTAATGACTGCATTAACTGCTGCAAAAAGAAAAAAGAGTGTGTTAGTTTTAGAAAAATCAAATAAAGAAGGAAAAAAAATCCTTATGTCTGGTGGAGGAAAATCTAATTTTACCAACCTTTATGTGGAGGCTGAGAATTTTTTATCTAACAATCCGCATTTTTGTAAATCTGCCTTAAAAAGATTTTCTCCAAATGATTTTATTACTATGGTGGAAAATTATCATATTGAATATGAAGAAAAAAAACATCAGCAATTATTTTGTATAAATTCTTCAAAAGATATTCTTAATATGCTTCTAGATGAATGTGCTGAATTAGGAGTAAAGATTCTAACTAATGCTGATACAAAAAAAGTCATTAAAAGATCTAAAACAGATGGTAACTCTTCATACGAGTTAATTACTCTTTTAGACTCAAAAAAAATAGCTGATAAAAACTCTTTTTTTTGTAATTCTTTAGTAGTTGCAACCGGTGCGCTTTCTATCCCTTCCTTAGGCGGAAGTGGATTTGGTTACGAATTGGCTAAAGAGTTTGATTTATCATTAATACCTAGACGAGCTAGTTTAGTTCCTTTTATGTTTTCTGATGAGATAAAGTCAATTTGTGAAAAATTAACAGGTTTGTCAGTCATGACCACAATTTCTAGTAATGGTAAATTTTTTACAGAGTCTATGTTATTCACTCATCGAGGTTTAAGTGGTCCAGTAATATTACAAATTTCAAATTATTGGAATCCAGGAGATGTAATTATGATTGATCTTCTTCCTAGTATAGATATATCAAATCTTCTTTTAAAAGAAAAAGAAAAGAATCCTAGAACATCTATAAAAAGAAATTTGAATAATTATTTATCCAAAGCTTTAGTAGCAGAGTTAGAAGAGATTTATTGGCCAACTGAGAAAGGTCTCATGCTCGCTGAAATAAGCAAAGATAAGATCTTAAAAATTGGAAATCTTCTTAATAACTGGAAATTAAAACCGGCTAGCACTGAAGGATATCGAACAGCAGAAGTTACTTTGGGCGGAATAGATACAGATGCTATCGATTCTAGGACTATGGAGGTCAAAAAACATGCTGGATTATTTTTTGTTGGAGAAGTCTTAGATGTGACAGGACATTTAGGTGGATATAACTTCCAGTGGGCTTGGGCCTCAGGACACAGTGCTGGGTTAGTAGTTTAGAAATTTCTCCAAGCACCTAACTTTAAAGAAATTACAATAATTAATCCAAATAATGTCATACCCGCAGCAGCTGAGTAAAAAATTCCATTTAGTCCAAGCGAAAAATAATTTATTGTCACCCAGCCTCCCAATGCAGCTACAATAAATCTCACAACAGTAGCTACAATTGGCCATTTCATCGCACTCGCACCTTGTGAAGCAAAATAAATAGACAAACCCAAGCCTTGAAAAAGATAACAAATCCCAACAATTTGAATATATTGTTTAGTTACTAAATAAGTCGCTTCATCAGATGCGAATAGATTTATCCACAAATCAGGAGTTAAGGCCAGGACCAAACCAATAAATCCTGATAAAGCTCCTGCGAATATTCCACCTAAAAATCCAATATGCTCAGATCTTTCAATATTTTTTGCACCCATATTTGTTCCAACCATTGTGGTCATGGCAGTTCCTATTCCAAAAACTAAAGGGATCATCAAAAACTCTACTCGCGAACCTATTCCATAACCGGCAAGAGCAGATTCACCAAACTGACCAACTAGCCCAGTCAAGGCTAAAATAGTTCCAACAGTAAAAAAGGGAGATAAAGATGCAGGTAGAGCAACGTTAAAAATATCTTCAAACAAATCTTTTTTAAATGATAAGCGAGAAAAATTTAGTTTTACTAGGCTTGATTTAGAATTTAACTTCAAAATCATCATAAGAGTTAAAAAACCCGCACTAATTAGTGCTGATAATGCTGCTCCGACAATTCCTAATTTTGGAAAACCATACCATCCAAGAATAAATCCAGCAGAGAAAAAAACTTGCAGTCCAGATGAAAAAATCATCATCAGAGCAGGAAATCGCATATCTCCAGAACCTCTAATAACAGCTCCCAAACTGCCAGATATCCAGATAAGAAACCCTCCTGATAAAAAAACTAAACAGTAAGCCAAAGATTCTTTTAATAATTCTCCTGTTCCTCCAAGAATTATTAATATGTATTCGCCGAGCAACAAAAAAGTTACCAATAAAATTAAAGCACCACTGGAAGAAATAACGATGGAGTGCCATATTAAATTTTCAGCTCTTTCAACATCATCAGATCCAAGGCTTCTTGCTATAGAGGATGATACAGCTCCTCCTAAAGCACCATGCGCCATTTGTTGGGTAAGCATTACAACAGGAAAAGCTAGAGCTATAGCCGCTAAAGAAGTGGTGCCGAGTTTACTTAAAAACCAAATTTCAGCTAGAACAACTATAGCTTGTATTAAAAAAGCAACAGTATTTGGCGCCGACATTCTTAGTAGTAAGGGGAAAACTGGATCATGTAAAAGCTTTCCTGTCTTTTTATCCATAATGAAGCTTATCTTAATACATATAGTATTTACTAATCTTTAATTATCTGGGATTATTAAATTCATGGGAATTCAACACTTAAGCTCAAATGCAAGTACCGAGGAAATTTTAGAAGTATTGGATAAAGATGCCGGCGTAATTATAGATAATGTATTATCTAAGAACCAAATAGATAAAATCAAAGAAGAGCTGAATCCATATTTGGCTAATACTAAAGAAGGGCAAGATGATTTTACTGGGCTTAAGACTAGAAGAGTTGGTGCTTTAATAGCTAGATCAGAAGAATGTAGGGTGTTGGCCTTAAATCCTATGATTAACTCGGTCTCTAAGAATTTTCTTGAGCCAAATAGTGATGGCTATCAGCTTCACTTCACTTCAGCTATTGATATAGCCCCTAAAGAAAGTAAGCAGATTCTTCATAGAGATAGAGGCGTATGGGGCGGGTACATTCCTCGAAAAATAGAAACACAGTTAAGTACAGTTTGGGCAATTTCAGATTTCACCAAACAAAATGGTGCAACCCAAGTAGTTCCTGGTTCTCATAAATGGGAAAAAGATAGACAGCCTTCAGAAGATGAAATTTGTTATGCTGAAATGTCAAAAGGCTCTGTTTTAATTTACACAGGATCCGTTATGCACGGAGGTGGTTCAAACGATTCTGATTTCAATAGACTAGGTGTTTTTCTTCACTATGCCCCAACTTGGTTAAGACAAGAAGAAAATCAATATCTTTCATGTCCTCCACACATTGCCAAAAACTTATCTCCAGAATTAAGAGCTTTAATGGGCTATTCTAAAGGCGGATATGTACTAGGATTTTTTTCAGATCCGGAAAGTACAGACGGTGAATTAGAATCAGTATCGCCTGAAAAATTATTTGGCAATACCCATGACAGATACAGTGAAATTAAAAGTGCTGATAAATTAGTTATTGACTCAACAATTAAAAAATAAATAATCTTTATTTTGACGAAATATTATTATGGAAAATATCTCTATTTGGAATGATTTATCTTGGATATTAGATATTAGATCTCCTGCACTCTCATTTTTTTTTGAAACTATTTCTCTTGCCGGTTATCCAACTTTTTTAATTTTATTTATTTCTTTTGGTTATTTTTTTTGGTCTCCCTTAAGATTTTCTCGAGTAGCAATGCTTCTCTTTATTTCAGGATTGATAAATGCATTTTTAAAAGTTTATTTTCAAGATCCGAGACCGCCTTCGGAGTTTATGCTTGATCCTAGAGTGGGAAATTCATTTGGATGGCCAAGTGGTCATTCCCAGATAGCGGTTACACTATGGGGTCTTTTGGCATATGAGTTAAAAAAAAGATGGATTTCTTTAAGTGCAGGTCTTCTTATAGTAGCAATAGCTTTTAGTAGGATGTATTTAGGCGTACATGATCTAGGAGACGTTATTTCAGGCTTATTGATTGGCCTATTAATTTTAATTTTATGGCAGTCAGCTGTTACTTTAAAAATTTATGAGCAATTGAGTAAGGAAATATGGATTTTGCTTATATTGACATTTCAACTCACTTTCTTTCTTTTTTATCCACAACTAGAGGGTCATGAACCAAGCACTTGGTTTTTAGGTGTGATGTTAGGATGGTATTTAGGCATATCAAATATAAATATTAAGACAGGTAATCCATCTAATATCTTTATATGCATAATTAGTACGATAGTTGTTTTTCTAGCGATGATTCTAATTACACAATTGGAAGAAAATCTTGGAACTGATAGTTATTCAGGATATCTAATTAGTTATTCTCTAGGAATAATTTTCTCTCTTATTGTTACTTGGTTTATTCCAAGGACATGGAGACTGTTAAAATTAGCATCTTAGGCAAAAAATATTAAATAAAATTAAAGATAATTTTTTTAAATGGATTTAAAAGGTATTTTAAAGCAAAGCCGCTTTATGTGTGATGAGCCTAAGCTAAATTTTTTGAATATTTTAAGGATGAAGTTCATAATATCTTAAGGAGAATAAAATGGATCAAAGTATAAAAACTATAAAAGCTTTATTTAATTATCGAAATAATCTTAAGAATTATGAAGAAAAACCTGCATTTGGATTGATAGATGAAGATCCAAACATGCCGAATCACAAGAGTTATTTGAAAGAAATTAAAAATGCCAGGTTAGGTAATTATAATCTCACAAATTCAGATTTTGAATTATTGAATCACGTCTCTAAGGTAGTCAATTTTTACGATGACCAGGAAATCTCTGAAATTTATTATCAAGAAATTCGAGATTTAGTTAAATCTAAAACTAATGCTGATCATGTAGAGATAATTTCACACATATCACGAAACGAAGCTGAAGCTGAATCTGGTAAAAGAAAAGGAGCGCATCGTTTGGTTCACAATGACTTTACTCCTAAGTTTAAAGACACATTAGAGCCTTTTTTTGAAGAAACTGGTTTCAATCCTAAAAAAATAGTTGTTTATAATCTTTGGCGTAGATTTGATGAAGATGGTTTGGATGCTCCATTTGCCCTTTGCGACTCACGCACTGTTTCTGAAAAAGAACTTATACCAACCGATCTTTATAATTACTTAGAAGGCGAACAAAATGATATTCAAGTTGAAATTTATCAATCTAGTCATAATGAAGATCACTCTTGGTTTTATTACCCAAACATGACAGCTGAAGAATTATTAATGTTCAAAACTTATGATTCAGAGGCTAGTCCTTTTTTACCAACTTTGCATAGCGCTTTTGATGATCCTTCTCTGAATGGGAAAAAAGTCTCTCCTAGAGAGAGCATTGAAGCCAGAGCAATTTGTCTTTTTGACTAAAAATTTGATGAAAAATAAACAAAAAATTGGGTTTTTTGGCCCTATGAAGTCATTTAATTCTGCAGATACTACTTTTAAAAAATTATTAGGCGGAGGTTTTAAAGCCACTATCATTCATGAAGTAATGAAAGGAGTAAAAATTGATCACTTAATATGGTGGTTTGAAAATATAGATCAAATCACTAGCTTTAATGGAAAAGGCTTTGATGGTCATGAAATTGATTCATATAAACTTTGGCATCCTCATGATCATATAAAAGTAAAATGGAAAAAAAAGATTTTAAATGAAGAGGGTAAAATAATTCCTGGTTCACAATTGAGTATTCACGAAATTTTTCAAGGCTTTGTAGTTAAAGAAAGTGTTTTGGTAACTCAATTTGATAGGGAGGCTTTTAATTTTGAAATGGGAATACTTGGAATAAAAATTGCTCACTTACTTCATTTTTATAAAGAAACAGAAAAGGGCGTCATTTATGAAACAGAAATGCTTATTAAGTGTGAAGCCCCAATTATTGGGAAAGCTCTTACATGGTTTGCTTGCAAATTTTTTGCTTCAGAAGAAAGGATAAAAGCTTGGATGTTGCATAATATTGAAGAATCTGGAGAAAGTGAAAAATTTATTCCTCAATTATATGAAAACTATATTGTGAATAAGTAATAAATGAACTTTAAATCTGGCGATCAGGGCGATATTTTTTACAAATCTTCTAACCCCTTTGAATTTACTGAAATTATCAATTCTCAATCTCATGAGGAACAAGAAGTATTTGGAACTTTAATCTTTCCGGAAGAGAAAAAATCTTCATATCCTTTGGTTATATGTATGCACGGAAGTATGGGGTGGGGAACAAGCTCTCAGGATCAAGCTGTTAATTTTCTCAAAAATGGCTTTGCAGTTTTTAAAGTTGAAAGTTTTACCTCAAGAAACGTTTCTTCAATATATCAAGATCAAATGCAGGTTACTGTTTCTATGTCATTAACTGATTGTTACGAAGGTTTAAAGATTTTATCTACTCATCCCGATATAGAAAAAGATAATATTTTCATAGCAGGATGGAGTTTTGGTGGCTCAACAGCAATATATTCATCATGGGAGCCACTAGCAGAAAAATTAGCGCCTAATGGAGAGAGATTTAAAGCAGTTCTAGCGTTTTATCCAGGAGCATACGTTTGGCCTGAAGAAATGAGGTGGAATAAAAATCCTATTCTTAGTCTTATTGGAAAAGATGATGATTATACTCCTTCGATTTTGATTGAAAATTTATCAGATGCAATTAATGAATCTGGTGGCAATAGTAATGTAATTCTTTATGAAGGAAGTCATCACTCATTTGACCGAATTGATCCAGTAAAATATTTACCTGATGCAATAGCTTTAAGTGATCGTCCCGGGATAATTGACGCCAAGGGCGTTCTTTATTATGAAGACAATGATGGGAATAAATTTAATATGAACACTCCTGAAGGAAGAATGAAGCTTATTGAATCTGGAGTAGTTCCTATAGGAGCGCATTTAGGATGTAATTGGAAAGCGCGCAACGCTTCAATGGTTGATAGCATCAATTTCTTAATCGAAAATTTGAATTAAAAATTAGCAAATGGAAAAATCGCTAGTAGTTGGAGCAACTGGATTAGTAGGAACTCACCTCCTCAAAGAACTATCAAAAAAAAATTTTTCAGTTTCAGCTCTTTCTAGAAGACCAATTATAGAAATTGCTTCAAATGTAAATGTCGTTGAGATAAATTTTGAATTATTAAATCAAATATCTTTGCCTGAATGTGATCATGTTTATATTTGTTTAGGAACTACAATTAAAAAAGCTGGTAGCCAAAAAGAATTTAAAAAAGTTGATCTTGATTACAGTTTATTAATAGCTAAAAAATGCATAGAGAAGGACGTCAAAAAAATAAGTTTAATCTCTTCTGTAGGCGCGCATGCTCAAGCAAATAATTTTTATTTAAAGATAAAAGGAGAGATTGAAAAAGAAATTATAAACATGAATTTTTCTATGACAAACATATATAGACCTAGCTTATTAATAGGACAAAGAAACGAATCAAGATATTTAGAAGGCTTAGGTCAAGAACTTGCAGGTTTGATTAATCCTTTTTTGCGAGGCAGTTTAAAGAAATTTAGAAGCGTTAAAGCAGAAAAATTAGCCGCTAGCATGGCAAAAAATTTTAATGCTAATGACGGCGTTAACTACTTTTATTTTGAAGATTTCTAGAATCTTTAGTTGCTAAAATTAATAAACCGGCAGCTATTCCTAAATTTTTAACAAAATTTTGAGTTTCATGTCCTTGTGTAGAGTCTCCTGTCAGATTCCAGAAATCATGAATATAAAAATTTATTAAAATAGTCAATATAAACAAAAATATACAGCTAATTCTTAAATTTCTATTTAATATGAGTAATGTCCCGAAGAATATTTGTAAAAAAATAGTTATTAGTAAAGCTATTTGATCTAGCGGCACATCTTTTGAAATCATCAGTAAAAGAGTTTGCGAATAGGAAGGAATTTTAGATATTCCAGGCAAGAGAAAATAAAGTCCTAATAATAATCTACCAATAAAGAATAAATATGGATCTAATTTGTAAAGATTTATCATATGCCAACAGTATCTGATATAAAGAAAAAAGGAAATTTAATTAAAGGAGTTTAAGTGGAAGTTTTAAAAAATGTTTCAATAGAAAAGAAAGCTAATATATATTTTGATGGAAAAGTATCCAGTAGATCAATCACCTTATCTGATGGATCAAAAAAGACTTTAGGAATCATGATGCCTGGCGAATACGAATTTGGAACTTCTGAAAAAGAAATTATGGAAATATTATCTGGCGAAGTAAAAATCTTGCTTCCAGGAGAGACAAAATGGAAAAATATAAATTCAGGAATGTCATTTGAAGTTCCTGAAAATTCTAAATTTAAATTAGAAGTATTATCTTTAATGGATTATTGTTGTTCATACATTAAATAAAATAACTTTAATTCATGAATAATGCTTCAATCATGCTCGATATTGAGGGCACTTCATTAACAGATGAAGATAAAAAATTGGTTAAGTCTCCCCATGTTGGCGGACTAATACTTTTTTCTCGAAATTTTGAAAATAAAGATCAACTTATTGACTTGTGTTTTGAGATCAAGTCAATCAAACCAGAAATATTAATTGCAACAGATCAAGAAGGTGGAAGGGTGCAAAGATTTAAAGATGGCTTCTCGGAAATTCCTTCAATGCAAAGATTAGGAGATTTAGTTGCTCATGATGCTGAAAAAGGACTTTCCATGTGCCGAAAAACAGGGTGGTTAATGGCTACTGAGATGATAGCGACCGGAATTGATCTTAGTTTTGCTCCTGTTCTAGACATTGATAGAAATACAAGTAGCATTATTGGTGATAGATCTTTTTCCGAGCATGTTGAAGTTGTTATTAATTCTGCAAAAGCATTTATTTTAGGGATGGCTGAGGGAGGCATGGCTGCGACAGGAAAACACTTTCCAGGCCATGGTGGAATTGAAGAAGATAGTCATCTGGAAGCTCCGATTGATGAGAGAACTTTATTAGAATTACAGACTCATGATTTAATGCCCTTCAAAGAGATTAGTGATCTATTAGATGGAGTTATGACAGCTCATATTACTTTTCCTGAAATTGATGAATTGGCAGTAAGTTTTTCTAAAAAGTGGATTCAAGATATTCTTCGTGGAAATCTTAATTTTAGGGGAATTGTTTTTAGCGATGACTTATCCATGAAGGGCGCCGATATAGCTGGAAACTTTAAAAACAAAGCTAGGCTATCCATTGAAGCAGGATGTGAAATGATTCTTGTTTGCAATAATAGATCTGGAGCTTTAGAGGTCTTAAACTTTTTCAAAGAAAACAACATTTCAAAAACAGAAAAGGTTTATTCAATGTTGATGGCTAAAGATATTTCATGGTCAGATTTAGATAAGAACATAGAAAGAAACGAAATTAGAAATGAACTAGTTAATTTAATTTGAAGGCACTTAAAAATAAAAAACACCGATCAAATATCCACTAAAAAAGAAACCGATTGCATAGGCAGGATAATCTTTAAAAAAAAGCACAATAGATTCAATATATTCTTTCATAATGTGTATTTTACAGATACCTTAAATAGCCAATTGTTTCAGAAATAAATAAATAATTACCTCTATATGACAACAAATAGATCAAAAAAGTTTTTATTTATTTCAAAATTGACTAATTTGAAGCTTTAGAAAACACAAAGATATGAAGATATTTATAATTAGTTTGAAGGGTTATCAAGAAAGAAGGGATTTCCAGATTTCACAAGCAAAAAAACATAATTTAGAAATAGAGTTTATTGATGCTATCAATGGATCTCAATTAACTGAAAATGATCTTCAACAAGCAGCAAACAAATGGACTAGAAATATTTTCCCTAAAGATATTGGCTGTTTTCATTCGCATCGCAAAGCCTGGAAAAGGGTTAGTCAAGAAAAAGATAAATGCTTGATAATTGAAGATGATGTCATTTTTTGCGACAGAATTAAGAAGATATTAAATTATATTGAAAGAGTTTCAGATGAGTGGAATGTTGCATATGATTTAGAGTTTGTGCCAAGAAAGCATATTTTTGGTAAAAAAATTATTTGGACAGAAAATTTAACTAAAACCAATGCAATTAAAATTTACCAGAATAAAGATGGTCTTGGAGCTTATATAATCGCTCCAAAATTAGCATCAAAGATTTATCATGAACTATCTCAATACGCCATGATTGATGCAGCTTTCTGGTCAAGAAAATGGATTCAGTATAGACAACTAGAACCTGCGCCAGCTGTGCAAATGATGCACATTAATAAAGAAACTAAAGGAGATAAAACTTCTATCAGTCAAGTTAGAAATAAGAATTATTTAAATGATTCTTGGATATCAAGAAAGCTCATTAGATTAAGAATCTCTTTATATGAATTACCCGCTTTCTTAAAAGCAATCATTTTTGGAGAAAAAAGAGAGATATTATTCAATCGACAGGAACTAGAAAATAATTTTGAATATTTAGTTAAGAAATGAAATCTATAACCATTTATCACAATCCTGGATGCAGCAAATCAAGAGAAACTCTTAAGATACTTGAAGATAATAGAATTAATATAGTTGTTGTGCTCTATCTTGAGACAGGTCTGACAAAAAAAATAATTAAATCTTTAATATTAGCCTTGAAATGCTCAGTAAGAGACTTAATACGGAAGGGAGAATTAGAATATAAAGATAACAAATTATTTAATTTAGCCTTATCAGAAGATTATTTGATTGGTTGTTTGGTAAAATTTCCAAAAATTCTCGAAAGACCTATAGTGATAAAAGGAGATCAAGGAATTATAGGCCGACCGCCTGAAAATGTTTTAAAAATAATATAAAAATATTTTTAATCCACTAAAAATTTTCCAGCCTCAACTCCAAATTGATCGAAAGGATTGATTTGAAGCATTTGAGCAGAAATAAAAACTTTATGCTCCCAAGAAGCTAAAAGATATCCCAAGGTGAATGGAGTTAATTCGCTTAATTTAAATAAGTTTACCGAAATATTACTATTTACTTCTAGTTTAGATCCTTTAAATTCTTCCGGAGAATTAATAAAGAGATCACTCTGGGTTTGTGCTTGAGAATTAATTAAAGACTTTTTAGATTTTTTATTAGCAATATAAATAAGATCAGCAGCACTATTAGATGTGCCTTGATGCAGCATCTGGAAGTAGGAATGTTGAGCTGAAGGACCAAATCCACCATATATAGTTTGACTAGTGGATGTAAAAACAGAATCAGGATGAGATCTTTTACCTAAGGACTCCATTTCTAATTGTTGAAGATAATTAGAGATAGATCTCAATTTCCAAGAATAAGGAAGGATGACTTTAATATTTTTACCTAAAAAGTTACTATTCCAGATGTCTGTAAAAGATAAAGTTTTTAATGTTTTTATATAATTAATATTCTCTCTTATCTCTAAATCAGCTTTGTTAGCACCTGATAAAAAATCAATAAATTCATCACCTAGTTCTATAATTGCAGGAAGAGAAATTGCAGACCATATTGAATAACGACCACCTATTTCTTTTGCAAATGAAAATACATTTTCATCTAAAAAACCTAACTCTTTAGCTCGACCTTTATTTGCAGTCACTGCAAAAAAAGAATCCATAATTTCTTTTTTAGAAGATTTGTTATTTCTTAAAACCCATTCTTTTGCAATATCAAAATTTGTAATAGTTTCAATGGTATTTAAAGATTTAGATGAAACAATAAAGACTGTTTCTGAGGATTCACACTGATTTAATAATTCTTCTATTTCAGCTGGATCTGAGCCAGAAATAAAAAAATAATTAAATTTATGAGTTGGTAAATATGTTAAGGATTCAATTAGTAATTTTGGGCCTTCAAATGATCCTCCAGTTCCTAAATTTACAATATTCTTAATATTTTTACTTAATAAGTCAGCTTTTAAAACTTCTATTGATTCTATTAAATCATTTTCCGACAATATATCTTCTTGTCTACATTGCCAATGAAGAGCAGGTTGATTTTCAGATAAATTTACTACTTTTGCTCGAAAGAGATCTTGAATGGATTCATTTATATTTAAATGATTATAAATTGACTCAAAAGAGTCTAGAACAGATTGATTTAATCCATGCGCAATAGATTTAATAGAAATATATTCATCTAAGTAATCAACTAAAACCCTAGGTTTAGTATCTTTTTTTGACTCAGCTATAAAGCTTTTTTTTATTTTTAAGATGTCCAAAATTTATGTTGATTATAACCAATATATCTTGGATATTAGACGAATAAAGACTACTTAATTTTAAATATGAATAAATCATGGTTTCTCATCTTTGTTCTTTTTCTTTCTAATTGCGCTATGAACGAACCTTATAAAAATACTAATGAAGTTTCAAAAACTGAAAGAAGTTTTTCAGAATTATTAAAATGGCGAAGGGAAAGAGTAAGTCCTGAAAGGGTAGAAATTGAAATTTCTCAAGATTGGAAGAATATTGCAAGTAAAGAAGAAAATTACGCTGTCTGGATTGGCCATTCAACTTTTTTAATAAAAGAAGGAAGAATAACTATCTTGACTGATCCTGTTTTTTCTAATCGAGCCTCTCCTCTTTCTTTTGCTGGTCCAAAGCGTTTAATTCCTCCAGCTTTGAATATCGACGATTTGCCAAATATAGATATAGTGACCATAAGTCATAACCATTATGATCATCTAGATATAAGAAGTTTAAAAAAGATTTCTAAAAAATTTCCTAATGTTTTATTTTTCGTCCCTAAAGGAGACAAAAAATTACTTAAAAAAGCTGGTATTAAAAACGTTTTTGATTTTATGTGGTGGGATGAAAAAAGAGTTGGAGATACAGTGTTTACTTTCACTCCTGTTCAGCATTGGTCTGCAAGAGGTTTGTTTGATCGAAGTGAAAGTTTATGGGGTGGATGGTTCATGAAGAACAAAACTATTTCTCTTTTTCATGCTGGAGATACAGGCTATTCAGATGATTTTAAAGAAATTTATAAAAAATTAGGATCACCAGACTTAGCAATGATTCCAATAGGAGCCTATTCCCCTCAATGGTTCATGAAATTTAGTCATGTGAATCCTAAAGAGGCAGTCCAGATAGCTTTAGATATGAGGGCAAAAAAATCTATAGGCATGCACTGGGGTACATTTATTTTGACAGATGAGCCGGTTAAAGAACCTCCTATATTATTAAAGAAAGAACTTGTCGAATTGAATTTATCTTCTAATTTTTTTCAAGTCGTTAAACCTGGAGAGGTTTTATCTCTAAATTGAAATGAAAAGTATATTATTTATTAATTTTATAAGGTTTATTCCTATAGTTTTTAGTATAGGAATATTAATTTCTATTTTTTTCTATCCAGGAGGAAATATTCATGACAATTCTCAGAGTGGATATTCCTTCACACATAATTTTCTAAGCGATCTGGGGGGATATCAATCTCATTCAGGTGAGGTTAATTTTATTTCATCTTTTTTCTTTGCCTTCTCTCTTTTTCTGTTTGGATTTGCTGGTATTGCTTTTTTATTTATTCCTCAGATTTTTAAAGAAGATAAAATTAACTATTTTTTAGCTTTAGTTGGATCTGCATTCTTTATGCTCGGATCATTTTTTTTTGCTGGAGTTGGGTTGACGCCACATGATTTATATATGGACGAACACATTTTTTTTGCTTTAAATGCTTTTAGATTTCTTATACCAGCTTCATTTTTGTACCTAATTGTTCTTTATAGAAGTCATGCAGATAAGTTTTTTTCATTAGTTTTATTTTTTTTACTAGTTTCAACCTTTGCTTATGTTATCTACCAGCTATCAGGAGGAAATCCTATGGAAGATATGAATGAGATGATTAAGCAGGCCACAATACAAAAACTGATAGTTATGGTTAATATTTTTTGTGTTTTTTTTATAAGCTTTGCCTTTTCTCAGCAATTAAAAAGGTCAAATTAATTTATAAAAGCTTATAATTTAATAAATGTTGGGACATAAAGAAATTATAAAGATGGGTAATCCCATTTTAAGAAAAACCGCTAAGCCATTCACTAAAGAAGAGATTATTTTACCTGAAACAAAAGATCTTATTAGTCGAATGTGGCGAGTGATGGAGGAAGCTGGAGGTATTGGTCTAGCAGCTCCACAAATAGCTATATCTAGACAGTTAACTGTTATTAGGCTTGAAGATTCATCTGAAAGATATCCAGGTATAGATAATTCTCCCGAGTTTATTATTTTCAATCCAGAAATTTCTATTTTAGATAAAGCTAATCAAGGTTTTTGGGAAGGGTGTTTGAGTATTCCAGCTCTGAGGGGTTATGTGGAAAGACCAAAGAAAATATTAGTTAAATACTTAAATGAAAAAGCTCAACCAAAAGAAGTTGAACTAGAAGGTTTTTTAGCTACAGTCTTCCAACATGAAATAGACCACTTATTTGGTAAGCTTTATATAGATCGTATTTCTAATACTGAATTAATAGTTTATGAAGAAGAAATGAATAAGTTAACTAATAAAGACGATTAATGTTTTCAGAGTTTGATATAGAAATGATGACTATTGCTATGGATGAAGCAAAGCTTGCTGAATTAAAAGGAGAAGTTCCTGTAGGTGCGGTAATATCAAACAATAATAAAATAGTTTCTCAAGCCCATAATTTATCTATAAAACTAAATGATCCATCCGGACATGCTGAAATCTTAGCTTTAAGAAAAGCATCTGATAGACAACTAAATTATCGAATTCCTAAATCTACGTTATATGTAACTCTAGAGCCTTGCATAATGTGTTACGGGGCAATGATTAATGCGAGAATTGAAAGGCTAGTAATTGGCGCTTTAGATGATAAAAACGGTGTACCCTTAAGCAATAATAATTTTCTCACTGAGCTTAATTTAAACCACAAAATAAAAGCAGAGTTTGGGTTGATGGGAGAAAATGCTGCTTTTATATTAAAAAATTTCTTTATAAAAAAGAGAATCAAATAGAAAATTCTGTCCACACAGGGGCATGATCAGAAGGTTTTTCCATCCCTCTAATTTTATAATCTATTCCCACGGTATTAACTTTTTCATACAGAGATGAAGTTACCCATAAATGGTCAATTCTTAAGCCTCTTTTTGGGTTGTCATCGAAGCCTCTGCTTCTGTAGTCAAACCAACTGTATTCATCATTTGAGGTGGGGTTAATTTTTCTATAACTGTCTTGAAAGCCCCAATCTTTTATATTTTGCAACCATTCTCTTTCCTCAGGAAGAAAACTACACTTGCCTGATCTTAACCATCTCTTTTTATTATCCTCTCCAATACCTATATCTATATCCTCTGGAGAAATATTTAGATCACCTAGAATTACAATATTTTGGTCTTTCCTAAAGTTTTGGTCTAAATGAATCATTAGATCCTTAAAAAACTTTTCTTTATAAGGAAACTTTTTAGGATGATCTCTGCTTTCTCCTTGAGGAAAATAGCCATTGATACATGTAATTTCAGTATTATTTATTTTATGCGTGCTGGTAATTAATCTACACTGCTCATCTTCAGAATCTGAAGAAAAACCTAAAGACGAATCTACTAAGTCAGTTTTATAAAAAGTAGCAACGCCATAATGACCTTTTTGACCATTGATAATAATTTTATATCCAAGATTATCTAATGACTCAAATGGAAAATCATCATTGTGAACTTTAGTTTCTTGAAAACAAATAATCTCTGGATTTTGAGTTTTTACTAATTCTTCAACTTGGTGAAATCTTGCTCTGATACCATTGACATTAAAAGATACTATTTTCATTTTCAATTTTCTCTTAAAGATAATCTTGATGAGTATCTTAAAGAAATTTGATCAATTAATATATTAGCTGCCTCATTTAAAATAATTTCATTTTTCTTATCAATTATTTCTTCTGAATCTGAATCAAGATATTCTTTATATGAATTGAAGGGATCAAGACCAATTGAAATTCTAAAAATATTTTCAATATTTACCCTCTCTTTTTCTATTTTTTTTCTTAAGATTTTTCTTTTATTTAGATTTACAGGAAGTAAATTTGTTATTTCATCTCTATTGATTAGATTTTTACTTTTTCTAATATAAGAATCCATAGAATTTTTTCTTATTCTATTTTTCGAGTCTCTTCTTAGTGGTGAAATATCCGATACTTGGTCGAAAGATTTATAGTAAACAGGAGAAATATCATCATATGGTAGGGCATTTTCATAACTCATTTCTCCAATCTCATCATCATCAAAAACATAAGGAATTTCAATATCTGGTTTCACACCTTCATGTTGCGTGCTCTGTCCCGAAACCCTATAAAATTTTTGTTCAGTAAATTTAATTTGACCATATGAAAGATCTTGCATTCTTTGCACAGTCCCTTTGCCAAAAGTCTGACTGCCGATGATTAAACCTCTTTCTGTATCCTGAATAACGCCAGCTAATATTTCTGATGCAGAAGCACTTAATTTATCAACCAATATAGCAATAGGACCAGAATAATTTTGCCTACCCATAGTGTGACCTAAAGGTTGAATCGATCCATTAGACTCCATTACTTGAACCACATTTCCTCTTCCGATAAATAGTTTTGCCAACGAGTAAGCTTCGTACAGAGACCCGCCGCCATTCCCCCTTAAATCAATTATTATGCCATCAGAATCATTTTTACTTAATTCCCTTAATAAATTCCTGACATCTTTTGAGCTACTCTTATAATCAAATCTATTTTTTTTGTAGGCCTCAAAATCCATATAAAAAGTAGGCAATTCGATGACTCCTATATTAAAAGAATTTCCATTTCTGCTTATATTAATCTCTTTCTTTTTAGCAGCTTGATCCTCAAGCTTTACCACATCTCGAGTAATCTCTATTATTCTTCCCGCCTCATCATCAGAAGCAGAAGCTGACAAAATTTCAAGTTTAACCGCAGTTTGCTTGGGGCCTCTTATTAACTTGACGACTTCATCAATTCTCCAATCTCTTACATCTTCAAGTTCATCATCTAAAGTTGATGCAACTCCTACAATTTTATCTGAGACTTTAATGAGACCTGATTTTTCAGCAGGACCACCCGGTATTAAACGAGTAATCTTTGTAATACCATCATCAGAAGAAAGGATGGCACCTATACCTTCAAGTGATAAATACATATTAATCTCAAAGTCTTCTTGAGATTTGGGAGTCATATAATTTGTATGAGGATCATAAAAACTAGTGTAACTATTAACGTATATACTAAACACATCATCTTTTGAAACTCTATTTAGGCTCTTTATTCTATTGTCTAAACGTTTTATAAGTTTTTTTATGGATTTTGATAGATTCTCTTCCTTTAAGTAAATTGAAATTAATTCGCTTTTAGCTTCTATAAAATGATAATCAAAAATTTCCTTTAAAGAATTAAATCTCTTCAAATTTTCTCTATCTTTAAATACAAATAAATTTGTGTTTAATTGAGCTTCATTTGAAATGGTTAAGACTTTTTCTTTTTGAAAATTTAATAAATTTATAGATCTTCTCTTAAAAGCATTAAAGGCTTCAAGTGAAAAGTCTATTTGATCTTTTTTAGAATGAGTTTCGCTAATAATAAATTCTTTGAATTCATCTCTTGTAAAAAATACTTTTTGACTATCAATAGTATTTAGATATTTTTTTTTAACTTCTACATTATCAATTTCAACATTTTTTTTAAAATGATATTTTATTAAGGTTTCTTCGACTTCAATTAACACATCTTCAAAGATAGACTTTTTATCTTCTAGAGTGACAGTTAGGTTAGAAATGACTAACAGAATAATTATTTGAAAAATTTTCATTGAATATATGTAATTTGAAAAATTTAAAAGGATTTATTATTTGAGATTAAATTATCCTTATTTTTCCAAATATCATTTAACCATACTTTAAATTCTGTTCTTAGAGAATCATTAGTTGCTAAATTTTCATTTCTGAAATGCGCTGGAATTTTTATTTTAGAAATAAAAATTTTAATATTTTTTATTTTTCCACACATAAAATTCCAAGATGATAAATTTTTTGATTCGTAGATAAATGTCATATCGATTAAATACTCAATTTTGGAAACATTGCTTAAAGCTATTGCCAATCCTCCTTCTTTTGGTCTAAGAAGATTTTCATAGGGACTATCTTGCTTTTCATGCTTTTCTTTCGTGAATCTAGTTCCTTCAGCATAACTAAAAATTGATACCGGATGAAGAGAGTAATGTTCTAATGATTTTTTCATTGCTTTGTAATCTCTTCCTTTGAGATTAGGATTTTTTTTAATTTGTTTTTTTGAATATCTTTTAAGAAAAGGCATGTCTAATGCCCACCAACATATCCCAATTATTGGAACAAAAGCCAAAATATATTTAATGAAAAATTTAAGCATTGGAATTTTTCTATTGGTTATTTTTTGGACCAAAAAAATATCTGCTGCACTTTGATGATTGGAAGTAGCTAGATACCATGAATTTTTATCAAAATTTTCTAGTCCTTCTATCTTTATATTTGGTTTATGCAATCCTATGACCCAAATAGAATTAATAAATATCCAAATTTCACCTATTTTAATTATCAATTTCGTGAAAGAAGCTTGGAATTTTTTATGAGGAATCATAAATTTAATTATTCCAAGTGGAATCATCAAAATTGCGAGCAATAAAGTGTTGATAATCAAAACACAGGAAGAAGAAATTCCAATTAAATTATGTTTAATAAAACCCATCTGTATTAATTCTTACTTCTTATTTTTCTTTATATTTTCTTGATGCTTAATTTCTATCCAAGCTTTTTTTTGTTCCTCAAGAGTATGTTTTCTTTTGGAACTAAATACATAAGGATGTCTTCTAATAAGCTTTTTACTCAGACTATCTGCTACATCATAAAAATTAAATAGTTTTTTTTCATTTGCTATTTCGCAATGGAAAATTACTTGTAATAGTAAATCGCCAAGTTCTTCCTTTAAATTTTCAGGATCATTTTTTTTTATGGCCTCTATAACCTCTAGAGCTTCTTCTTCAAGAAAGGGAATTAACGATTTAGAAGTTTGAGATTTATCCCATTCACATCCTGTTTCAGGATCCCTAAGATTTCGCATTACCTCTAATAAATTGGCAATACTATTTTTCTCCATACTAGAAACCTGTAAGTTCAGCGTATCTATTTCTATGATATTCAGAATTTCCAAATGTTTGTTCAGCAACTCTAGCTCTTTTCATAAAGAGACCTATATCATATTCGTCAGTTACTCCAACTCCTCCATGCATTTGGACACTTTCGTTTGAAATATTAAAAAAAGCTTCACCAATTTTGGATTTAGCTAAACTTACCACTCTTTGTATGTCATTCGAGCCTTCATCAAAAGCGGTAATGGCTTCTAACACACAAGACTTGCATAGCTCTAAGTCAGTAAACATTAGAGCAGCTCTGTGTTGTAAAGCTTGAAAAGAACCAATTTTCTGACCAAATTGTTCTCTCTCTTTAATATAATTAATAGTTATTTCAAAAGCCTCTAAGGCGCCTCCTAACATCTCTGCTGAAAGGACAGCTCTTCCTAAATCTAGAATTTTTTCTATAATTTCTTTAGCATTATTTTCAGATCCCAAAAGATTTTCCTCACTAATCTCTAAATTATCAAATTCTATATTTGCAGCATTTTTATGATCAACCATGGAAGTGGGTGTAATTTTCATTCCTTTAAGATCTTTATCGGCAATAAAAAGGGATATTCCTTCTTCAGAAGTTTTAGCTGCAATAATAATTTTATCGGCAAAACCTCCATCTATCACAAAAGTTTTTTTCCCATTTAGAATATATGAGCTTCCTTCTTTCTTTGCTTCAACTTTAAGCGAAAAAGGATTGTGACGAGGGCCTTCCTCTAAAGCAAAAGCCATTGTTATATCGCCGGATACGATCTTAGATAGAAAATCTTTTTTTTGATCATCATTGCCAGCTTCTTTGATTAGGCTCGCACAAATAACTCCAGTAGCAAAAAGAGGAGAGGGGGTAAGAGTTCTCCCTAATTCTTCCAAAACAACCCCAATACCTGTTACTCCAAAATTAGAACCACCATATTCCTCTGGAACTAAAATACCAGTCCAACCTTGCTGAGCCATTTCTTTCCAAACCGCTCTATCAAAACATTCTGGATTTTCTGAATCTCTAATGCTTCGAAAATGTGTTGTTGGAGTTCTTTCTCGAGAAAACTTTTGAGCGGTATCTTTTAAAAAAGACTGTTCTTCACTTAAGGTTAATGCCATTTCTTTCTCCTAATTAAAGTTTATTATTGTTGAGGTAAATCTAAAACTCTTTTTGAAATAACATTCAATTGAACTTCAGATGTTCCTCCTTCAATAGAATTAGCCTTTGTTCTTAACCAATCTCTGGTAATTGCAAGTTCTAAAGGATCAAACTCTCCACCTTCCCATCCAAGGCCTCGAGTGCCCATAGCTTCAATCATGATTTCATATTTACGTTTGTTATGTTCTGATCCAAAGTATTTAAAAATAGAAGTTGCAGCACTTGGCCCATGATTTGAGTTTTTAGACTCTTCTGAGACTCTTTTAAGTGTAAGGCTAAATGCATGACCGTCCATATCCGACTTTGCAATTTTTTGTCTAAGTCCCTCATCGGCAATTTTTCCATTATTTTCTTCAACATATTTTTTGGATAGATTAGCTAAACCAGATCCTGATTTGCCTTTAGATTTAGGCGAAGATCCGCCAGCACCCATGCTTGCAAGCATTTTTCTTTCATGTTGAAGAAGATTTTTTGCAACATCCCATCCTTTATTTAAATCATGAACTAAGTTTGTTTTTGGAACGACTGCATCTGTAAAAAAAGTTTCACAGAAAGGAGATTTTCCTGAAATAAGTTTAATAGGCTTTGTTTCAACACCAGGTTGATCCATGTCAATCAAGAGAAAACTAATACCATTATGCTTTGGCTCAAGAGGACCAGTTCTAACTAAAGTGAAAATCATATCGCATTCATCTGCATATGATGTCCAAACTTTTTGACCATTGACAATGAAGTTATCCCCATCTTCTATTGCTTTAGTTTTTAAGCTTGCTAGATCTGAACCAGCGCCTGGTTCACTATAGCCTTGGCACCATCTTATTTGACCTTTTACTATTTTTGGAATGTGTTCCATTTTTTGTTCATGAGAAGCGTATTCAAGAAGAGCAGGGCCTAACATCCATAGTCCAAAACTAGCTAGAGCCGGCCTAGCTCCTATTGCCAATAATTCTTCTCCAAGAATTTTATTTTCATCGTAACTTAAACCACCACCACCATATTCACTTGGCCATGTGGGCGCTGTCCAACCTTTTTCTCCCATTCTCTTAAGCCAAAGTTCTTGATCTGGGTGACTAAATTTACACTTTCTACCGCCCCAACACACTCCATCAGCAGACATCGGTTTTCTCATTTCAGGAGGGCAGTTTTCTTCAAGCCAATTTCTAGTATCTTCTCTAAAAGTATTTAAATCTGTCATTTTTATCCTCTATATATATTTCTTAGTTGAGCAGTGATATAACTTAATCTAAGCTTGACTTAGAATCAACTGAAAATTAGATCCTCTTAAACTTATAAATAAGCTAATGAACTTAGATTTTTTCTTAAACAACCCTGAATGGCTTTGGGTAGCTACGGTCTTTTACGATTTATTAATGGCTGTAATACTTTTCTATTTTTTTGGGAAAGAGGGTCTGTATGCAGCCGTTATTTTAGGAATAGTACTAGGTAATTTGCAGGGAGGGAAAGTTAGTGATTTAAATATAATGGGATATACCTTTACAGTAAGTATGGGAGCAATAATGTACTCAGGAATATATTTCGCTACAGACTTAATTAATGAAAAATATGGCAGAAAAGAGGCCAATAAAGCCGTAATACTTGGAGCTATAGCAAATATTGTAATAATGATTACTTTGCTTATAAGCACTTATTATTTACCCTCTGAGATTGCTAAATCCTCTGAAAAGGTGCACGAAGCTATTTCAACTCTGGCTTTTTACTCGCCAATATTTGTAATCGGCTCAATCAGCGCATACCTAATAAGTCAAACTTTTGATGTCTGGATTTTTCATAAATTAAAAGTAATTACAAGAGGTAAACATCTTTGGTTAAGAAATAATGTATCTACTTTACTATCTCAAGCTTTAGATACTTTTATATATACATTTGTATGGGTATTGGCTGGAGAACTTACCTTCATTGTTGCTTTAAGCATTGCTTTAACAAAATATATATTTAAAATTTTTATTGCCCTAATAGATACTTTATTTATTTATCTGGTCAAAGACATAAGAAATGCATAATAATTAAGGCTATAAGACATCGTAAAATGAAAAAAATAGAAAAAATATCAATCATTCATTCAGTTTCTAGAAAATATCAAGGCGCATTGGATATTTGTGTAGAAGTTTTGAAAAATTCAAATGTATCAATTTCGTCCATATCCTCAATTAGCTCGAATGATATCTATAAAGAAATTTCTGGAGAAAAAGTAGATTTAATTTTGGTTATCGGAGGCGATGGAACTATGATAAGCGCCATTGAAAGTTTATTAAATTTAAAAACACCTTTTTTAGGAATAAATATCGGAAAATTAGGTTTTTTAACAGATATTGATTTTGATTCAATTTCTACTGAGCTCTCAAAAATTATAGCCGGAGAGCATGTTTCTGAAGAAAGGCCATTATTAGAACTATTGACTAGCAAAGGCATAAAAAAAGCTGCTGTGAATGAAATTGTTTTTCATTCTGAAAAAATAGCTCAAATGACAAGTTTTTCTATTTATCAAGAAGATAACTTAATTTCAAAACATAAATCTGATGGAGTCATAGTAAGTAGCGCAACAGGATCAACAGGTTATCTTTTTTCTGGAGGAGGACCAATTATTGATCCTACTTTATCAATATTTGCAATAATGCCTATGTTTTCACAAAGCGCCTCATCAAACCCTATGATTTTGACAGCTGATAAAAAAATAAAAATTAAACTTGAAAGTCAAAATAAGTCATTAATAGTGGTTGATGGTCATTTAGACTCAGATATTATTGAAGAATCACATATAACAATTTCTCAAAAAGATTCGACTTATACTTTAATTCACCCTTTGAATTATGATTACTTTGAGGCCTGCAGAACAAAGCTTTCTTGGGGTCTTCCATTAGTAAATATAGATGAATAAAAATTTATTTTTTAAAATCTTATATCTGGATATTTAATTGAATTTTAATAAACTGGCTTTAAATATTGCTCATTTTTTGCCTCCTGAAATGAGTAATAAGGTTTCTTTAGAGTCTTTAAAGCTTTTATATAAATTAAATATTTTAGAAAAAGCATTCTCTATTAAAAATTTTAAGATTAAACCTACGGAATTAATGGGATTAAGTTTTCCAAATAAAATTGGAGTAGCAGGAGGTCTTGATAAGAACGCAAATTATTTTCATATTTTAGGCCAGCTTGGTTTTGGTTTTGTTGAGGTCGGAACTATAACTTTAAAGCCTCAAAAGGGTAATCCCAAACCAAGAATTCATAGATTTGCCAAAGACAAAAGTATAGTAAATTCCTTAGGATTCAATAATGTTGGAGTTTTTCAGGCTTTAAAAAATATAGAAAAAAATAAGACGAATTTCAAAGGCATATTAGGCGTTAGCTTGGGTAAAGGGAAAGAGATTTTGAATGAAAGGGCGCATGAAGATTATTTGCACTTAATGGATTATTTATATGATGTCTCAGATTACCTAGCGATAAATATATCTTCTCCAAATACTGCTGATTTAAGAGATTTAACTCTAAATGATTTTTTTAACAAATTAATAGATAAAATTATGAATAAGTCCGAGCAGTTGAGCGGGGGATCAAAACAAAAAAAGCCAATAATAATTAAAATTTCACCAAATGAATCAAAAGAAAACCTTGAAAAAATTATTAATTACTCTTTAGAAAGTAATGTTAATGGTTTTATTGTAACAAATACATCTGTGGATCATAAATATAATATTCCTGGCGGGGTCAGCGGGTTGCCTTTAAAGTTTAAAGCAAGTGAATGTTTAAAATTTGTTAGGTCAATTACAGGGCCGACAGTTACATTAATAGGCTCTGGTGGATTGATGTCAGAAGAGGATGTTAAGGAAAGATTCATTATGTCTGCAGATCTAATTCAGCTTTATTCAGGATTTATTTTTAAAGGGAATGATTTGCTTCAGGATTGCCTAAAAATTCAATAAGGCTTGACAAATTAATAACAAATATCAGATATTAAAAAGGAATGAAAAATTTAGTAATTGTTGAGTCAGGTGCTAAAGCATCAAAAATAACAGGCTATTTAGAAGCAAATTTTCCTAATGAAAATTGGCAAGTAAAGGCTTGCCTAGGGCATATTAGAGATCTGCCAGATGATGAGAAGGCAGTAAATCCAGATGATTGGACAGACTTGAAATGGCAAGAAACACCTAAAGGAAAAAAAACCATAAAAGAGATAAGAAAAATTTGCAAAGAGGTAGATTGTGTCTATTTAGCTACAGATCCAGATAGAGAGGGAGAAGCTATATCATGGCATTTATATGCAGATTTTGAAAAAAAGAAGCTTTTAGATAATCTTCAAATAAAAAGAATTACCTTTAATGAAATTACTTCATCTGCTATCAAATTAGCAATTGAAAGCCCTCGAGAGATTGATCAAAATATGGTCGATGCTTATTTAACAAGAAGAATTCTTGATCATTTAATAGGATTTAAAGTTTCGCCATTCCTTTGGCGTCATATTTCTAGAGCTAAATCTGCAGGAAGAGTTCAATCTCCTTCTCTAAGAATTATTTGCGAAAGAGAAGATGAAAGAGACGCTCATAGAGCAGAAGAATACTGGCCAATATCTACCAAGTTTGAATTTGAGGGGGCTTTGCTCGAAGCAGACTTGATTAGTATAGGAGATGTTAACTTATCTAAAAATCCAGTTAATAACGAAAAAAAAGTCAAGACTATTTTAACGGAAATAGATAATTCAATTTTTTCTATTTCTGAAATCCAAACAAAACCTCAATCACGATCTCCTAAAGCGCCATTTAGAACATCAACTCTCCAAATGTCGGCAGCAAGTAGCCTTGGATATACCGCTGATAGAACAATGAGAGCAGCTCAAAATTTGTATGAGGCAGGATTAATAACTTATTTACGAACAGATGGTATTTCTATTAGCACCTCACCAAATACTGGAGAACCTTTTTCTGAAGAAAATCCAGGGCCTCCTCCTTTGCAAGAAATAAGAAATCTTATAAAAAATGATTTTAGTGAATCTTACCTTTCAGAAAACGTTAGGATTTTTAAATCAAAAGTCCAAAATTCTCAGGAAGCACACGAAGCTATTAGACCAACAAATATTTCATTAACACCTAAAAAAGTTAATCTAAATCAAGATGATCAAAAATTATATGAATTAATTTGGAATAGGACAGTTGCAAGCCAAATGAGCAATTCACAACATGAAAGAAAAACACTTCATTTGAAATCTGAAGATAATAAATATGCATTCAGAGCTTCTTCGAGAAAGAGCATTTTTTTAGGATATGAAGTATTAACTAATGAAGATGATGAAACTGAATTTCAATTCCCAGAAAATTTAAAAGAAGGAGTATCTTTAAAATTAATTGAAAAAAATGCAGAGCAAAAGTATACCCTTCCTCCAAATAGATTCTCTGAAGCTTCCTTAATAAAGAAAATGGAAGAAGAAGGGATAGGAAGGCCTTCAACATATGCTTCAACTGTAAAAAGCTTAAGAGATAAAAAATATGCTTATGGTGCAAAATCTATTACTCCATCGGACCTAGGAAGAGTTTTAACTTCATATTTAAAATCAATTTTTAAGGATTTTTTTATTGAAACTAAGTTCACTGCTGAACTGGAAAGTAAGTTAGATGAAATTGCAGCAGGTAATGAATCTTGGCAAGACGTATTGGATGATTTTTGGAAAGATTTGCAAAGTTACCTAAATAGAAAGATAGACGATATAGAAATAAGTAATAAAGACGAATTCAAAACAAGACAAGTTCTAGACCTTTTAAACAAGGAACTTCATGATGTAATTTTTCCAAAAAAACAAGATGGAAAAATTACTAGAGAATGTCCAAAATGCTCTGCAGAAGTCAGTTTAAAATCTGGTTCTTGGGGTTATTTTGTAGGGTGTTCGGAATGCAAATGGACTAAAAAACCATTTGATTTTAGTCTTGACTGGGAGACTTACCAAGTTTTACCAAAGGATTTAGGAAATCATCCTGAATATAGAGATTCAATCTTTGCCGATATTAGTATTAATGGACCTTGTGTTTGGACTCTGAAGGATGAAAAAAAAATCTACGGATCCCTTGATGATGATGAAAGGCTTTTGGATATAGGTTTGAACAGAGCTGTAGAGTTAATTGAAAGAGATTCTGGAGAGCATATATTATTCACTGAAAAAAATAGTGGTATTCCAGTTTTACTTAAAAATGGAAGGTTTGGAGAGTACACTGAATTTGATGGTTTTAATAAAGCTACTAAATTACCACCTGAAAATAAACCTAAAAATCCAAAAGTTTCCTATTACAATCCTCACGAGATGGATTATGAAAATATAGATACAAGATTATTTGTTTTAAAAACATTAAGAATAATTGGATTTCATCCAGAAACAAATCAGCCTATAGGAATTAAAATTAGAAAGCCTGGAAAAGCCTTTAAGTTTGTTAAGTACATAAAATGCGGCGAAAAAGAGATTGAGTGCCCAAGCAATTTTTATAAATTAGAAGAAAAAGAACAAAAAGACTTAGTAAAAGAAGCTTTAGAGCTGGAGGATTTTAAAGTTATTTAAGAAAAGTCTCTGAGAAGTCCTACGCAAGTTCCTTCAAATGCAACATTCTCCTTTTTAGGATTTACTTCAATATTAGAGTATTTAGAGTTTTCTGGTTTTAACACTACTAAATCAGCAGAAATACTTTCCAAAGTTTTAACTGTTACTTCGTCATTTATTCTAGCAATAACAATAGAGCCTTTCTTAACATCCACCTTTTTGTTAACGGCAATTAGATCGTTTTCTAAAATTCCTACTTCTACCATGCTGTCACCCTTAACTCTTAAATAATAATCCACACCATGAGACATAATATTTTGAGTAGAAGGAATATGTTTTTCTATATTTTCTTGAGCTAAAATAGGCCCTCCAGCACTCACAAGGCCAATTACAGGAATACCCAAGTCTTCCATATTTAGAGATATTCCTCTTGAAGTTCCAGATATCATATCTATAGCTCCTTTCTTTTTTAAAGCTTTTAGATGATCTTCAGCAGCGTTAGGAGATTTAAATCCAAAAAATTTTGCTATCTCTGATCTAGTAGGAGGGTAACCATTAATTTCAACTTGGTTTTTAATAAAGCTAAAAATTTCTTCTTGTCTTTTTGTTAAATTATCCATTACTGTAATTATATACAGTAATTATTATTTGTCACTTTATTTGCTATTTCTTATATTATGAAAAGTTGTTAAAATAATTTTTAATATATCAATATGAAATAACTAAAAAATATGAAATTCCAACAATTAGTTTATGTGAGAGAAGTAGCTCGATGTAACTTAAATGTTTCACAAGCATCGAAGGTTTTATACACATCTCAACCTGGGATAAGCAAACAAATTAAATTACTTGAAGAGGAATTAGGTATTGAGCTTTTCGAAAGATCTGGAAAACACTTAGTGAGTATTACGCCGGTTGGAGAAAAAATACTTACTCAGATAGAAGAGATTTTAGCTCTTGTTGATGGCATCAAACATGCTGCAACAGAGTTTTCGGACGAAGATTATGGCACTTTAAGTATTGCTACAACTCATACTCAAGCTAAATTTACCTTACCTTCTGTAGTAGATAAATTTGTAAAAAAATATCCAAACGTTCATTTCCAAATGCATCAGTGTACTCCTGATGAGTCAGTCGAAATGGCATCCAGAGGAGAAGTAGATATAGCCTTATGGACAGAAACAGCAGAAAAAGGAGAAAATTTAATTAAGCTGCCTTGTTATAAATGGTCGAGAAGTGTAATAGTTCCTAAAGGGCATCCCTTAACAAAAATTCCTAAAATCAAACTTAAAGATTTAGCAAATTATCCTATTGTTACTTACGTATTTGGTTTTACTGGGAGTAATGACCTAGACAGAGCTTTTTTTGAAAGAGGTTTAAAAGCAAATGTAGTTTTTACTGCTACCGATGCAGATGTTATAAAAACTTACGTTAAGATGGGTACCGGTGTAGGGATTATTGCGAGCATGGCTTTCAATGAAGAAGAAGACAGTGATTTGGTCAGTATTAACGCCAATCATCTATTTGATTCTGGAACTACTTATATGGGGTTCAGAAGAGGAACCTATCTCAGAAGCCATTTATTTGAATTTATAAATATGTTTGCTCCTCACTTGAAAAAAGAATTAGTTGCTAAAGCTTGCGCAACAAAATCAAAAAAAGACTTAGACAAGGTTTTTGATTCTATAAAACTATTAAGGAGATAAACCATGGATTTCCTTTGCTTGGACTTTGAAGGAGTTCTTATACCTGAGATATGGCAGTATGTTGCTAAAGAAACAAACTCTGAAGAGTTAATGTTAACTACTCAAGACTTAAAAGATTATGATGAGTTAATGAAGCTTAGAATGAAGGTCGTGAATGAGAAAAATATTAAATTAAGTGATATTCAAGAAATTGTCAGCACAATGGAGCCTTTTGAAGGCGCGCAAGACTTCCTTGAATGGGCTAGAAGTAATTTTCAAGTTAGTATAGTTTCAGATACATTTTATGAATTAGCTTGGCCATTGGTTCAGAAATTAAATTTTCCAACAATTATTTGTCATCATTTAAATATTGAAAACGATAGAATTATGGGCTACGAATTAAGACAAGATAATAATAAACAAAAGGTTATAGAAGCATTGAAGAGTCTCAAGTACAAAGTATTTGCCGCAGGAGACTCTTATAATGACGTAAATATGCTAAAAACTTCTGATGTAGGTATTTTCTTTCAAGCCCCAGAGCACATAAAAAATGAATTTCCAGAGTTACTTACTGCAACTTCATACGATGAGTTAAAATCAACATTATGCAAATATTTATAAATGTCTAAAAATTTTTTTGATCTCCTAGAAAAAATCAAACCTTTAAAAGTAGTAGGGGCAGTCAATGCTTATAACGCTTTGCTAGCAGAAAAATCAGGGCTAGAGGCACTCTATTTATCAGGCGCAGGAGTAGCAAATGCAAGTTATGGAATTCCAGATCTTGCAATGACTTCTAAAGATAATGTTTTAGAGGACCTAAGAAGAATAAAAGGTGTGTCAGAGCTTCCTGTTTTAGTTGATTGTGACACTGGCTGGGGTTCTGCGCTTAGTATTTCAAAAACAACTAAAGATATGATTTCAGCTGGAGCTTCTGGGATACATATAGAAGATCAAGTCTCAAGTAAAAGATGTGGTCACAGACCTAATAAAGAAATTGTTTCCAAGGAAGAGATGGTAGATCGAATCAAAGCTTCAAAAGATGCTGCTGAAAACGATTTTCTTTTGATGGCAAGAACTGATGCATTTGCTAAAGAAGGAATAAATGGAGTTATAGAAAGATGTAGCTCATACGTAGAGGCAGGAGCAAACTCTGTCTTTCCCGAGGCAATTGTAACCCTCGAAGATTATTCAAAGTTATCATTAAATCTAAAAGTCCCTATTCTCGCAAACATAACTGAGTTTGGGTTGACTCCTCTGTTCAACGATAAAGAATTAGGCGATTCAGGAGTAGATATTATTTTACATCCGCTAAGTGCTTTTAGAGCAATGTCCAAGGCAGCAGAAGAAATTTATTTAGAGATTAGTTCTAAAGGCAGTGTTGAAAAAAAATTAGAAAAAATGCAATCTCGAGATGAATTATATGACGTACTGAACTATCATACGTACGAACAAAAAATCGATAACCTATTTTCTAAGGATTAATTAAATGACAGAGAAGAAATTAGAGGGCGCTGGCCTTCGAGGACAAGTAGCAGGGAATACATCTCTTTCGACAGTTGGGAAAGCTGGAAAGGGCTTAACCTATAGAGGATACCCAATTGAAGTTCTTTCAGATAAAGCTTCATTTGAAGAAGTTGCTTATATGCTCTTATACGGCGACCTGCCTAATAAAGATGAATTTGACACTTATTCAAATAAACTCAAGGCTTTTAGAGTTCTTCCAAATACTTTATTAGAAGTTCTAGAAAAAATCCCTGCTTCAGCTCATCCCATGGATGTGATGCGAACTGGCTGCTCAATGTTGGGTAATTTAGAACCTGAAGGTGATTTTTCAAATCAAAGTGATTCAGCCGATAGGATTTTAGCCGCTATGGCTTCAATTATTGTTTATTGGTATCGTTTTTCTCATGATGGAGTTAAAGTAGATCTTGCTACCGATCATCCAACAATTGGAGGTCATTTTCTTTCCTTGCTTACAGGCAAAGAACCGACTGAAGAACATATCAGATGCTTAGATACTTCATTAATTTTATATGCTGAACACGGTTTTAATGCATCAACGTTCACAGCTAGAACGTGTGCTTCGACTCTTTCAGATATTCATTCATGCATTACTGGAGCTATCGGAACTTTAAGAGGTCCTTTGCATGGTGGTGCCAATGAAGCTGCTATGGAAATGATAGAACAGTTTTCAAATAGAGAAGATGCTCGAAAAGCTGTTTTAGACATGCTAGATAAAAAAGAAAAAATAATGGGATTCGGCCACGCTGTCTATAGCACTGAAGATCCTAGAAATGCAATTATCAAACTATGGTCTGAAAAATTAAGTAAATTAGATGGAGATGAAACTCTATATCAAGTTTCAGAAGAAATAGAAAAAACAATGGCTGATGAAAAAGGTATGTTTGCTAATACAGATTTTTTTATGGCATCTGCTTATCACTATTTAGGAATTCCTACAAAAATTTTTACTCCATTATTCGTTATAGGAAGAACTTCAGGCTGGGCAGCTAGTATTTTTGAACAGCGTGCTGATAATAGAATTATTAGACCCAGCGAGGAGTACATTGGCCCAGATCATGCTGAATGGGTTGATTTAACTAATAGATAAACAAATATATGTCTTCAACCGTCGAAACGAATGTTCGTCAAGATCCTGATGAACTTTTAATAAAAATTGCTGATTATGCTTTAGATTATTCCATCGATAGTGAAGAAGCCTTTTCAACTGCAAGATATTGTTTGATGGATACTCTTGGATGTGGATTGTTAGCTTTAAACTTTCCTGATTGTAAAAAAGTTCTTGGTCCTCATGTTGAGGGAACAGAAGTCCCAAATGGAGTTAGAGTTCCAGGTACAAATTATATTTTAGATCCTGTAAAGGGAGCATGGGATATAGGAGCTATTATTCGATGGTTAGATTTTAACGATACCTGGCTAGCTGCAGAATGGGGCCATCCTTCAGATAATTTAGGAGGAATTTTGGCTGCAGCAGATTATATTTCTCAAAAAAATATTTCTGCAGGTAAAGAGTCTTTGACGATGAAGCAAGTTTTAGAATGCATGATCAAAGCTCATGAAATTCAGGGAGTAATGGCACTAGAAAATAGTTTTAATAGAGTTGGGTTAGATCATGTGATTTTAGTTAAATTAGCTTCTACAGCAGTAATTTCATCTTTATTTGGCCTCTCTAAAGAACAAACAATTGATGCTTTATCTCAGGTTTTTGTTGATGGTCAAAGCTTAAGAACATACAGACATAGTCCAAATGCAGGACCAAGAAAATCATGGGCAGCAGGGGATGCAACTAGTAGAGCTATGCAGTTAGTTTTGCTCACCTTAAAGGGACAAATTGGTTATCCTAGTGCCATTACCGCTCCAACTTGGGGCTTTAAAGACGTTTTATTCAAAGGAAATAATTTTTCTGTCAATCAAGAATTTTCATCTTATGTGATGGAAAATGTTCTTTTTAAAATTTCTTTTCCAGCAGAATTTCATGCTCAAACAGCGGTAGAAGCTGCTGTTACTTTACATCCAGAAATTATTAGCAGATTAGATGATATTGAAAAAATTGTAATTACAACTCATGAATCTGCAATAAGAATTATTAGCAAGGAAGGAAAGCTAAATAATCCAGCTGATAGAGATCATTGCATTCAATACATGACAGCCATAGGATTGATCAAAGGAGATTTAATTGCTGAAGATTATGAAGATGATACTGCTTCTGACCCTCGCATAGATTCTTTAAGAGAAAAAATGGTTGTAAAAGAAAATAAAAGATATTCATCTGACTATTTAGAAGCTGATAAAAGATCCATAGCAAATTCCCTTCAAGTTTTTTTTAAAGATGGGTCTTCTACAAATACTGTTGAGGTAGAGTACCCTATAGGTCATAAAAGAAGACGAGAAGAGGGCATACCTATTTTAATCTCTAAATTTGAAAGAAATCTTCAAACACAACTATCATCCGATCAAACATCAAAAATTATAAAAATAACTAGTGACCAAGCTGAGTTAGAAAAATTAAGCGTCATAGAGTTTATGTCTTTATTTGTTAAAAAATAAAAATAAATTATAGATTAATTAAGATTAATTCAATATCATTAACTTATGAACATCCTTAAAAAAATAACTTTATTAACAGTTTTTCTCTTTCTTGTATCTTGCGCTTCTAATGCAGTCTACGAACAAGAATCAAGAGAGATTCTTGATTATCTTTTATCAGACCTTCCTATTCCAGCAGATGCTGAAGTAAGGAAAGAAAGTACTGTTATTTTAGGAACAGGGAACGGGATAGCAGGAAGAGTAATATTAAATTCACCAAGGAGCCCAGCAAAAAATCTTATTTTTTATGGAGGAGCCACAACGGCCAGTGGTTGGACCTTAGCCTCTTCTACAGTAGGAATAGAAATAATACTTGTTTATACAAAAGAAAATAGATATGCGACTATTGAAATCCAAAATAGCTCAGGAATTATTGCTGGTTTCGGGGGAAATGGTCCTACATCTCAGATCATTATTTCAGTTGTACACCCCAATGCTGTTCAAAGCCAAAACCCTTATGCTGAAGGAACTTATTCTCAAGCTGAATAATTTTTTTGTATAAACTTTTCTGGAAAGCTTTTTAAATAGCAAGTCTTTAAATAGATATATGATTATTTAAAAGTAAAATCTTTTTTATAAATGAGCGATCATTTTAGCGTCAAAAAAAAAATTTATAGGGAACTAAAGAGGTTACTTTTACAATTTATAAATTTACCAAAATATATATTTCAATATTTTTTTAATAATATCTATTATGCCTTTTGTTTAGATAAGAAAAAGATTCTAAGCCAAGGAAAATTACCCTTTGGAAAAAAAATTGCAATATTTCTTATTTTTCCAAACAAAGGACTTACCTCTAGTCATAAAAAAACAATAAATCATTTAATAAAAAAAGGTTTTACACCTTTAATAGTTAGCAATTTTCAGCTTTCAGGAGAAGATAAAAATACCTTAATTGAAATAAGTAATTTTTTGATTCAGAGACCAAATTTTGGATATGATTTTGGAGGATATAGAGATGGCATTCTACAAATACAAAAAAAATTACATTCTTTGGAAAGTCTTGTCTTGATAAACGATTCTTGCTGGTTTCCAGTTAATAAAGATCAAAATGGAGATTGGCT
>MDTB01210833.1_pt1 | contig 48744 bp, 52 predicted proteins | sample 811161 | NCBI WGS metagenome assembly MDTB01 (sample SAMN05326650, study PRJNA326480) | marine metagenome | isolation source: seawater | place: Mediterranean Sea | collected 2009 | reverse complement strand
TGTCCTACTCTTCCATGTCTTAAGACAAAGTACCATTGGCGCAGAAAGGCTTGACTTCCGAGTTCGGAATGGGATCGGGTATTACTCTTTCGCAATAATCACCAGGCAATGGCTATATATAGAAGGTTGCTAATCTTGTCAATTTTTATTAAACGTTTACCTTAAAACATTGTTTAATTTTTTTTCCAGATAGTCATTTATTGTTAAAAGCAGGCCTGCTTTAATTGATGTTTTAGCTATCCATCCATAATTCGATGCAACAGATAAATCTAATTTTTTTCTAAAAGTACCATTAAAATTTTTATTTACATATTTTATCTCAAGATCTACACCTAAAATATTCATTATTAATTTTGCATAATCATTAATTGTTTTTTCATTTTTTGAACCAACGTTTATCAGGGTATCCTTAGTTTTTTTGTTAATAAAATATAAAACTGCGTCCGCAACATCATCACTAAATATAAGTTCTCTTAAAGATTTTCCATTTCCCCATAAAGTAATATGATTTTCTCCATTTTTAACAGCTTCTAATATTTTTCTAATTATAGCCGGAAGAAAATGTGAACTTTTTGGATCGTAATTATCATTCAAACCGTAAGAGTTTGAGGGCATTAAGCATTTATAATTTAATTTATATTGATGATTGTAACTTTCGCAAAGTTTTATTCCTGCTATTTTTGCTACTGCGTAGGGTTCATTTGTTTTTTCTAAAAAATTACTCAATAAGTATTTTTCTTTGATTGGTTGTCTACTATTTTTTGGATAAACACAACTGGAACCTAAAAAAATTAAATTTTTTGTTCCACATAAATATGAACCGTGTATTAAATTATTTTGGATAGATATATTGTCATATATAAAATCTGCTTTAAATTCATTATTTGCTTTTATTCCACCAACTTTTGCAGCAGCTATGATTGTTGCATGAGGTTTTATTTTTTTTAAAAAATTAAATACTTTAGACTGATCTCTCAAGTCTAATTTTTTTTTATCTATAACAATTACATTTGTATATTTTTTTTTTAATTTTCTATAAATTGCTGAGCCAATCATTCCATTATGACCAGCTAAGAAAATTTTAGAATTTTTTGAAATCATTATTTATATGATGTAACTCATAATCAATCATATCTTTGATAAGAGAATTAATGTCATGTTTAGGCTTCCACTTAAGGATCTTTTTAGCTTTTTTATAACTTCCTATAAGACTATCCACTTCAGCTGGTCTAAAATATTTTTTATGAATTTCAATAACACATTGTTTTTTATGGTTATATCCCTTTTCTTTAATACCTTTGCCCTTCCAAATAATTGGGTAATTTAGTTGTTTTGAAACTAGATTTATAAAATCTTTTATTGAATATTGTTTACCGGTACAAATAACAAAGTCTTGAGGTTTTTTTTGTTGAAGCATTTTCCACATGGCTATTACATAATCTTCTGCATGCCCCCAGTCTCTTTTAGAATTAAGATTTCCTAAAAATAATTTTTTTTGTTTATTATTTTTAATTTTACAAAGTGCTCTAATTATTTTTTTAGTAACAAATGTCTCGCCTCGAAGTGGACTTTCATGATTATACAAAATTCCATTACAAGCAAAAATGTTATAAGATTCTCTGTAATTTACTGTTATCCAATAAGAATAAAGTTTTGCTACACCGTAAGGACTTCTCGGATAAAATGGAGTTGTTTCTGTTTGAGGAACCTCTCTAACTTTACCAAATAGCTCCGATGTTCCTGCTTGATAAAACTTTATTTTTTTTTTAGAATTTTTGATAGCTTCCAAAATACGCAATGTACCTTGCGCATCTGCATTTGAAGTATATTCTGGAATCTCAAATGAAACAGCGACATGTGATTGGGCTGCTAAATTATATATTTCATCTGGTTTTGTTTTTTCAACTATATTATTCACAGATTGCGTATCTGTCATATCACCAAAGTGAAGCTTAAAATTTGTTTTTGATGAAATTGGATCTTTATAGATATCGTCTAGTCTTGATGTGTTGAATGATGAACTTCTTCTTTTTACCCCGTGTACAATATAACCCTTTCCTAATAAGTATCTTGATAAATACGCTCCATCTTGCCCGGTAACCCCAAAAATTAAAGCAACTTTAGACATAGTTAAATTCTTATTTGAAATATTTTTTTAATTAATTTATTGATGAATATATTCAAAGTATAATTAAGTTTATTTATTTTAAAAGCTTTATATACTTCAAAATTAGATAAGGCAACATTTAGAATATTTTTTGTACTTGTTCCTCCTGATTTCATTACTATTAAAGTTTTATTAACAAATTTATTTTTAACTTTATTAATTCCAAAAACTCTTAACATAAACTCATAATCTGATGCAATTTTTAAAGTTTCATTGTAGGTACCAAATCTTTTAAATATTTTTTTTTTTATAAATAAAGATGTGTGAGGTGGATGGAAACCATTTAAAAAATCTTTACTAGAATATTGCCTAGATTGAAAAAATCTAACTTGTTTATTTATATCGCTTCTTTTTACGATGCTTACATTTGAATATAATGCAGAAATACCTTTATTTTTTTTAAATTCTTTTACAACTAATTTAAGGCAGTTTGAGTCTTTATAAAAATCATCAGAATGAAGCACTCCTATGTAATTGTTTTTTGTTTTTTTTATTGCAAAATTTAATCCTTCATAAATATTAATCTTATTTTTTCTATATATTTTAATGTGATTGTATTTTTTTTGAAATTTTTTAATTATTAAAAATGTTTTATCACTTGATCCACCATCAACAATTATATGCTCTAGTTTTTTTATCTTCTGAGATTTAACTGAGTTAATACATGATGCAATATTTTTTTCATCATTTAAGACTGTGGTAATTATAGAAATAGACGACATAATTATCTTAATTTTATAAAATTAAGTGATTTAAAATTTTAGAATATAAAAACAACTAAATATTCAAAATTCCTTATTTATCCATGTTTCTGGAGTATTTTCATTTTTTAACTCCAACGTATAATTATATACAAATTTTTTTGTACCATTTTTATTTATATAATTAATTAATTTATCTATAGACTCATCTAAGGTAACATTAGTTTTATATCCTAATAATTTTCTAGCTTTATCAGATGAACAAGTAGCAAATTTTACCTCATTCGGTCTATCTTTTTTATAAGTTGGTTTACCATTATAACGAAGTTTATTACTAATTAATGAATATAGTTCATTGATTGAAATAAAGTTTTCGTCTGGTCCAATATTGATTACTTGTTTGACAACATTTTTATCAAACAGCATTTTATCTAAACACTGAATACAATCATTAACATCAGAAAAACTTCTTTTTTGTTCACCATCTCCATAAATTATAGGAGATCTGTTTTGCAAAATTAAATTAACCATTATAGAAGCTACATTTCTAAATGGATCATTATATTTTTGTTTAGGTCCAATTATATTATGTGGGACGGCAATATTGTACTCTGTATTATAAATATCACATAAAATTTTTAAAATATCTTCAGCGGCAACTTTTGAAACACCATATGGATCAACAGGATTTATTAGTGAGTCTTCTTTAAAAGGAAATTTTATATTTCCATATCTTGCCATTGATGAGCAAAAAACAATTCTTTTAACTTTATTTCTTATGGCTGCAGTGAATACTGATGTAGAACCAACAATATTATTTGCAGTAATTAATGTTGGAGAACAAATTGACAAACCTTCATGTGCGTAAGCAGCTGCATGACAGACAACATCAACATCTTTTAAAATTTTTGTCATCTCCTCAAGATTTTCACAATTTACTTTATAAAAATTTATTCTCTTATCAACGTTAGCTAAGTCACCTCCCACCAAACTATCATTGCCTGAAACTTTATAGTTTTTACCTAAGTAGAAGTCAGCAAGATTTGAGCCCAAAAAACCTGCAATACCTGTGATAAATACATGCATAAATCAGCCCCTAAAATTATTTTAAATACAATTACAAATTAAACTTTAAATTACAACAAACAATTTAAATATAGTATCTATACTTCTAAAAGCAAATATAAATTTAAATATCAAAATCCAATGACTATAAAAAAAAAACAAGAGTTAGATAATCATTGTTTTGTAATTATGACTGGTGGAGAACCTAGATATCTTGAAGAATGTGTTAGGTCTATTAAAGGGCAAAAGTTAAAATCAAAAATAATCATGTATACTTCAAAATCATCAAAAAAAATAGAGCGTATTAGTAAAAAATTTAAAATAAAGTTAATAAAAAAAAAAAGAATTAATATTGCAAAAGATTGGAATAACGCACTTAAGATTTCAAATACAAATTGGACTACTCTAGTACACGATGATGATATTTATCATAAAAATTTTTTCAAAGAAGTAAATAAAATAATCAATAATGAAAACAATATAAGTATTATCTTTACAAATTATTTACAAATAAGAAATAATATAATTTTTGAAAAATCTAATTTATTATTAATAATAAAAAAAATTCTACTTTATATGGGCTTTTTGTGGAAGAATGAAATATGCTCAAGCTTTCAGAAAAAAATAATTTTAAATTTTGGTTCTCCGATACCCTGCCCATCAGTTACATTTAACATGAAAAAAAATAAATATAAAAATTTTTTTAATGAAAGGTACAAGGTAAACTTAGATTGGGATTGTTGGAGAAAACTAGCTAAAGAAGAAGGTTCATTTTATTGGATAAAAAAAAATCTTTTTTTTCATAGAATACATGAAACTTCTGTTACCTCTACTGGAATAAGATCGGGATTAAGAAAAAAAGAAGACAAAAAAATTTTAAGAGAAATTTGGCCGAATTTCATAGCTAATTTAATTTCTAAAATAAATAACATTGCATATAATTCAAATAAACAATGAAAAAAGATATTGCTAAATTTGCAGTGGTTGTTTCTATTTCATTAATTTTTATATATTTTTTAATTAAAAAAGATTTAATTAATTTTAATATTTTAAAAAGTATTATCATCGACAAATATATTTACATTATTATATCTTCAATATTTTATATTTTAGCTTTACTTGTTAACACATTGAGATTTAAATATATTTTAAATAAATTTGACATACCTTTAAATTATGAAAAAGTGTTTTCTTTTCATATTATAAGTATATTTTTTGCACAATTTTTACCTCTCAATAGTTTTTTTTCAGAGGGATTTAAAGTTTACTTTATCTCTAAATATTATGACTTAAAAAATTTAAGGAAAATTATTTATTGTACTTTATTTGATAAATTTTTAGGACTAAGTTCTTTTTTTTTAATTGCATTTTTTTTTTTAATAATAAAATCAGGTTTCATTTTAAAAGAAAATTTCTTTCTTTTTGTATTTTTCCTATTTTCTTTTATATTATGTTTTACAATCCCAAAAATAATTAATTATTTTAATATAAATGGTTTCAAATTTAAATTTAAATATGGGATGGAGTTTTTTATTGGTTTATTATCGAGTATTCTATTTATATTTTCTTACTATTTTATTTTTCTCACAACTGATTTAAAAATCGATATTTATATAATTTCAATAGTAATGCCTTTTATTATTTTGTCTTTTTTAATTCCAATTGGCTATGCTGGATTTGGTGGATATCAATTTGTTGCTATTTTTGTTTTTTCTTTTTTTGAAAATAATTATGAAATAATAACCTCAGTAAGCTTGGTTTTTGCAGCAATAACGTTAATTATAAATAGTTTTTTAGGAGGGATTTTTATAACAAGAAATTTTAATATTTTAAAAAATTTTTTTCTATTAATAAGACTTAAAAAATAAAGATAAAAGTTAAATTTAAAATTTATAAAAAAAAATGTTAAAAAAAATTCTAAAAAAGTTATTACCAAAATATTTACGAAGCCAAATAGAAAAAAAATTTAAATCTTTCTATGCAGCTAATCAATTAGATAAAAAAATGCTAGAATATATAAATTATGAAAATGGTTACTATATAGAAGTGGGTGCAAATGATGGTATACTTCAATCTAATACCTTGTTCTTTGAAAAGAATAAAAAATGGAAAGGTCTTTTAATTGAGCCAATAAAAGAAAAATATTCGCAATTGATAAATAATCGGTCTAATGAAAATATTTTTGCAAATGTTGCTTTGGTTTCATTTGATTATAAGGATGAATATATAAACCTCTCTTATTCAGATTTAATGACAACAACTTTATCTAAAAAGAATCAATTAGATATTGATAAAAACTTAATAGAGGGAAAAAAACATTTAAATATTTTTGAAAAAGAAAAAATTATAAAAATTAAAGCGCAAACACTTAATGAAACACTTGTTAAGAATAATGCGCCATATAAAATAGATTTTTTTTCGTTAGATGTTGAGGGTTTTGAGTTAGAGGTACTTAAAGGTATTGATTTTAAAAATTTTAAATTTAAATATATTTTAGTTGAATGTATTGAAAATTTTGAGGTAATAAAAAATTTTTTAAGAGATAAAAATTATTTATTTAAAAAAAAATTATCACATATTGATTACTTATTTAAAATAGATGAATAGAAATTTAATTCTCGATAAATTTATTTTTATATTAATAATAAGTGTTTCATCTTTCGCTTTATATTTATCATTCAACGGTATTATTTCTTTTACACATGGTCCATTATACTATTTTTATGCAGAAGGATTAATCGAGCACAAAAGACTTGTTGGGAATATGTTTGCAATCCCAGTTGAAGTTTATACACCACAAATAGGAATTTCTTACATTCATGCTCTAGGGATTCTTTTTCTTGGAAAAAAATATTGGTTTATTTTTTATATTTTTTTTGTAAGTATTCTCTGGAATTTTGTTTTTCAATTGTTAAAAAAGAATAATTTATTTAAAGATTTAAATATTAACGAAAAACTAATTCTCTTCTTGTTAATATTTTTACAACCATACAACATCAATCAAATTGCTAATTTTTCAAATGAGTCTGTATATATTCCACTATTAATATTATGTTTTTTCAATCTTATTGACTTTATAAAAAGAAATCAAAATGAAAAAATTTCTTTTATAAAACAAGACATTTTTGTAGTTTTATTCCTAGTTTTCGGAGTATTGTTTAGAGTTCACAATATACTTTTATTTGCCTCAATAATTTTTTATTTTCTTATTAATAGACGGTATAGATTATGCATATATTCATCTCTGTATTTTATATTAGCCTTATCCTTTTACTTAATTTTTACAAAAAATTTTATCCCTCATTCATTTGATGGTATTAAAAGTTTTGCTTATAACATGTATGAGTCAAATATGATTGGGAACTACATAGGAGATGAATTAAGCGAAGATCACTATCTAAGTTTAGATAAAAATGTATATTTGCATAAAATTGTTAATGCAACAAGTATATTTTCTTTCTTTTTATTTTTAAAAAAATTTTTAGCTTACTCTTATTTGAAGATTTTATTTGTTAACCTTATATTTATAATAATATTTTATTTTTCACTAAAAATTTTAAAAAATAAAAATAGAATTTTTTATAATCTAAGTTTAATCTTTATAATCTTTTCTGCAATTTTTATATATTTAATACCTATATTTGAATATAGTTATCTTTTACCATCTTCCTTTTTAATAATTATTTATTATTTTTTATATTTTAGAAATATATTTAAAAGACATTTTATCAAAATTACATATATTTTAATAACATTTTACTCTTTGGTAATTGCTGGTATTTTTTTCTTTTATAAAAGTGATAAAATTGAAACATTTAGTTACAGGGAAACATTCAACTCATTTAAAAATATAACTCAAAATTATAATTCCGAAAATACTTTATTATATTTTAATGAAGAAACAATCACTATGCCGGAATTTTATAGCTGGATAGCAAAAAATAAAATTTGCAATCAAGAGCTAAATATAACTGAATGTGCAAAAATCTTAAATAAAAAAGAAATAAAACATATAATTGTTAAATATGGAACCGACCCAATAGAAAATAATTATTCACTAGAATTCATAGATGATATTAATGATTATGTAAAAGATTATAATAACAAAATCTTAATTTTAACTAAAAAAAATAATTGAAAAAAAAAATTCTTATTCTAGGGGCAAGCTCAGTTATTGGATCAAATATTATATACTCTAATAAAAATCTGAATGTTACAGGATTAATTAGAAAACCAATCAGTAAACATTCAAGATCTAAACAAAAAAGGCTAAGCTACATAAAAAAAAATTTAATTTATATAAATCAAAAAAATATTTCTAAATTAAAAAAATATGACGTTATAATAAATGCTATCGGATTAACTGCAAATTTTAACAATAAAAAATATAATTTAAAAAAAAATAAAAAAATATTTCATAAATATTCAAAGTTTATTTTAAATATAGTTAAGAACAGTGAATGTAAAATTTTTATTCATTTTGGATCTTCCATGGAATATTCAGGATTAAAAAATAATTCAAAACAAAAATTAAATGAAAATTCTTTAACTACACCTGACACAAAATATGGTAAATTTAAAATTTTTGAGAAAAAATATTTTGAAAAAAAACTTAATGAAAAAAAATTGAAATTAGTTTTCCTTAGAATTTTCTCAATATATGGATTTTTTCTTAAAAAAAAAAAGTTTAATTCATAGCATTGTACATGATGAAAAAAGTAAAATTAAAAATCCCGATAACTATTTAGATATAATTAATACTAAATATTTATTAAAAATAATTGAAGAAACTATTAAAAAAATAGACCGTTTTAAAGAGAAATCAATTATTATTAATTGTACATCAAATAATTCTATCAAAATTAAACATCTTTTCGAAAAAATTAAAAAAAATAAAAAAAATTATTTTGATGGAAATGATCTCATTAAAAGTAATAAATTGCAATATATTGGTTCAAGCAATATTGTTTTGAATAAACTCAAATTAAAAAAATTTAATGTTTTAAAAGATGTTAATAATATTTTAAAAAATAAAGAAAACATTTAATGTCAAAACTATATTATTTTTTTATAATAAATTTTCTATTTATTGTTTTTTTTTACAGGTATAACTTTTTTATAGCTAGAAAATTAAACTTATTAGATATTCCTGATTTCAGAAGAAAAATTCATACAAAAAAAATTCCTTTAACTGGTGGAATATTCTTCTTATTTTTTGCTGTGTTTAATCAATTACTTAATTCAAATGAAAACTTAATTAAAGATATTTACTATATAATTTTTTTTATAGTTTTCTTTACTGTGGGATTATTAGATGATTTAATCAATTTAAAACCTAATTCAAAAATAATTATAATTTTTTTACTATCACTGATGCTGGTATCTTTGAGTAATGAAACAAAATTATTTGAAATTAAATTATTTATTAATAGTACAAATCAATTTTATTATAAAAACTTCAATTCAATTTTTTTATCAGCTATTTTTTTAACGTCATTAATTATAGTGTTTAATTTAATAGATGGAGCTAATGGAATAGCTTTAGTTTTTTTTTTCTATTTGTGTTTTATTCTTGAATTTAAATAATGAATTTAATTTTTTTGTTATTTGTTTTTATATTGTAAATATTTTATCGTATTTTATGATTAATATGAAAAACAAGAGTTTTCTTGGTAGTTCTGGAAATATAATTTTAAGTCTAATTTTATATTTAAGTTTTGTTGAAGAATACAATAATAATTTTGAATTTGATCTGATTTATTTGATGATTTTTTTATATTTACCATACCTTGATGCAGTTAGATTATTTATAATAAGGGCATTAAATAGACAAAGTCCATTTAATCCAGACAAAAACCATTTTCATCATTATCTTATTAAAAACCAATTAATAAAAAAAAGCTATCTATTTGCTACATCCTTAATAGTATCAACGCCCCTTATCTCAATTTATTTATTAGGTGTTAATGCTGCTATAATTTTAATTATTTCTTTGATTGTATATTTTTTATTTATTTATTGGATCAAATAATTTTAATTACCTCATCTGCTATTTTTTTTAATTTATGATTATGTGTAACAAAAATTAAACCTTTTAATTGATTTCTTTTAGCATATTTAAGTAAATTAATAATTATTTCTTCATTTTTTTTATCTAGATTTGATAATGGTTCGTCAAGAAGTTTAAACTTTGACTCTGACGATAGCATTCTAGCTATGGAAAGTCTTTTAACTTCACCTGAGCTTAAATTTCTATTTTTAATCACTCTATTTTTTAAATGGCTCAAACGGAGTAGTTTTAACATTTTATGCACTTTATTAAGATTGTTCTTATTTTTTTTATTTTTTAAAAGAATATTTTTAATAATATTCTCATCTTCTATCAAAGATGCAGGTTCTGGCGCTAATGAGAAATATTTTTTTACAGAGACCAAATTATAGATATGCTGACCATTAATAGATATATATCCTGAGTCTGGTTTTAAAAAACCCATTAATAAAAATAATAAAGTTGTTTTACCACTTCCAGATGGTCCCCATATACAGTAAGTTTTACTTGGATCAATATCTATACTAAAATTTTTTAAAATGAATTTATTTTTAATTTTGTAAGTCAAATTTCTTATAATTATTTTTTTGTCTTGCTTTTCAAGAACGACTTTACTTTTAAGTAACTTTTTTTTGTTGTATTGTAAGTTTCTTATTTCATAATAAACTTTATCCAGCTTTGGAAAATTATTTCTTATCTCAGTAATCAAGTAGAAAATTTGCTGAACAGATGGCATTAACCTATACGATGCAATAGCATATGTTGCTAGAAGTATTAAAATATTATTTGAATTAAAAAAACTCTGCCCTGGAACCTTTGAGTTGTAATAATTCAAGAAAATTAAAGTACTTGAAATAATTACAACAAAAAAAATTAGTTCCAGAATTGCTCTTGGAAATTTTTTTAAAACTTCGGATTTTGTTAATTTAGAATAATAATATTCCGTATCTTTTAAAAAACTAGTTATATATTCTGATGAAATATCATATAATTTAAATAAAATAATATTGTTTGAAATATTTGATAATTTGCTTGCTCTTTTTTCGTTTGCCGAAACTATATCTTCTCCATAAGAGATTAATTTTTTTTTTAAAAAAAAATATGCTATTGAAATAACACACACGAAAGAAACAATACTAAAAAAAGTAATTTGAAAATTAATTAATAGTAATGCGGTAAATATAAAGAAAATTAGTATCAGTCTAGAAATTAAATCGAATGAATTGTAAAAAATGTTTGTAACCAATGTTTCTAGCTCTAATAAAAGCCTAGTAAAAACATTAGATCTTTGAAAACTTTGAAGAAATTTATAATCTGAATTAATAAAATTTTGAGTATAAATATCTGAAATATTAAGCGATAGTTTTTTTATAATTTCAAATTTAACTCTTTCATTAAACAAAAGAAGTATATTGGTTAATAAAATCGAGGAAACTGCAGAGATTCCAATATAATTTAAAAATTGAATATCTGTTAAAGAGTATTTAATCTGAATATTAATTAAAAAATTAATACTTCGAAGTGACTCATAATTAATAATTCCTGTAAAGAACGGTATCAACATACTGTAGGATATTAAATTAAATAAGATTAATGAAGTATTTATAATTAACCATAAAATAATTTCAGGTCTATTTTTATATGGAATAAAAAAAGCCGCTTTACTTAATGTTATTTTAAATTGTTTCATTTTTTTAATAGGAATTTAAAAATATTTATTAGGCTTATGACCATAATGGAAATCATTAAAAAAAATTGATAAAATTGATTTATTAGAGTGCCTTCTGATAAATCTTTTAAATTTTTCAGACCCACAAAATAATGAAAATTATATTTAAATTTTTCTAATACTTTTCTATCTGCATTGTCTTCTGATAATTTATTTAATTTAATTGTATCACTATTTGAAATATTTACATTTTTACTATTCAAAACATCACCTGTATAACAATTTTCAAAAAAAATTTGATCAAATTTTCTATAAATTTTCAAACAATCAGTCATTCTTAATCTACTATCAATAGACTCCACAAGGAAAAAAGTTCTAAGAATATCTTTATTTGATTCTTGATAATCCTTGTTTGTTATTAAAAATGTGAATCTTTTATTATTAATTGATAATAAGAATCTATCTTCAAAATTTTTGTAATCAAGATAATCAGATAAAATGTTATTTAAGACAACCTTACTTTCAAGATAGTGATTAGAATTTGAATTTAATAATCTTAGTGTTAAATCTTTCTCAAAATTTGCAAAGAACATTTTTTCATTAGTATTTCTATAGATCATAGTTTTATATGAATGAAGTTTTGCTGAAAAGTGTGAAAAAGGGTCATCTAAAAAATTAAATGTGTCGAGACTACGAAAGTTTTTACCTAAGTTAGTAAATAATTTTGATTTATCAACTATTAATATTTCATAATTACTTACGTAATAAAAAATTATTAATAAAAATAATACTGGAAAAAAAATAAATTTAATATTTTTCATTTAAAAAACTAATTACTACTACTTTGCTTTTGGTATTATTTATTAATTTAAATGGAACATTTTTTTTAATTAATATAATACACTTATCTTTTGAGTTTAATGATAAATTTTTAATTTTTCCCTCATTTGTTTTGTATGAGATTAAAATTTTACCTTGTACAACTATTAAAACGGATATTTTATTTTTAATCTTCCAACCTTTAAAAGAATTTTTATTTATCTCTGAAAAATAAAAATCCTTTATTCCTTTTTTAAAAAAAGTTTTATCCAGTTTGTATTTAAAAATATTTCCTTTTTTTAAAATAATTTTTTGTGAATTAATTATTTTAAGATAGCTTTTCATTTTTTTCTAAATTTAAATTCATAATAACAATTGAGAATAATATCCAATAAGAATAAGTTTTATAAAATGTAGTAAAAACTAAACCTAAAAGTAATAATAAGATAAAAGAAATAATTGGTAATGATCTATTACTAAATTCGAAAGCTTTTATTATTAAATTAAAATTTAATTTATATATTTTAGTAATAGTCAAAAAATATATACTTAAAAAAATAAAACCAAAAAAGCCAAATTTTAAAATCATATATAATATAAAATTATGCAAAAAAGATATCTTTTGTTCGGTCAAATAATATATAACAAATTTATTTCCTAAACCTTGCCCAAAAAAAACATTAAGAAGTGAAGTATCTAAAAAAAAATTTTTAAAATATTCAAATTCAAACTGTCTATTATTCAACAATATGTCAATTTTAAGAATATTTAAAAAAATTAATAATGTTAATAAAAATATAATTGCAACAAAAAAGTTTGAAGAGAACTTAATTTCAAATATTTTATAATATTTTCCAATTAAATTTAAGACCAGAACAAGTGATATAAATATTAAACTAATTTTAGGTAAGATAGATCCTGAATGCTCCATAAAATAAACAAAATAAATATATTGTAAAAAAAATAAAAAAAATAAAAAATATTTTTTTTTATAAAAAAAAAAGATAGATAAAAAATTTAATGAAAATAAAATTGAAACATCAGTATGAATGTACGATAAATCTTGAAGAAAAAAAGTATGATTAAAAAAAGTAAAATAATTATTAAATATAACCCTAGCTAAAATTATATAGCCCATTAACACTACAGAAAAAGTTATAAAACTTATTTCCTTAAATGATAAATCTAGTTTAAGAAATAGATATGGTATAAAAATATAAGATAAAAAAATATAATCTCTAAATATTTGATTTAAACTAAAATTGTTTTCTTCCTGAAAATTTATAAAAATTGAAATAAACGATAAAACCACAATAAATAACATTAATTTTTCAATATTTATTTTTTTTTTGAATAAATTATTAAAATAAATTACTACCGATTTTGAAAAAAAAATTACATTTAAAATAACAAATAAAATAAATAAATAATCTATATATTCTGGTGTAGACTCCAGAAATAAGCCAAAGATTAATGATGAGAATAAAAAAATATATTTTAAATTTTTGTTATATATATTAAGCAACATATTATGTTATGAAAATTATAGTTTTAATACCAATTTACAAGGTAAAATTTTCAAGAATTAAAAATTTAATAGAAAATTTAAATCATAAAGTATTCAAAATTGTTTGTATTGACGATCAGTGTCCGTTTAATTCCGGTTCTAAATTACAAAAATATAAATTTAAAAATTTAAAAATTATTTTTAATAAAAAAAATCTTGGTGTTGGTGGTGCAATGAAAGAAGGATATAAATATATTAAGAAATTAAATTATAATTATGCAGTCAAAATTGATGGTGATGGTCAACTTAATCCAAATGACGCTTTGCAAATGACTAGATATGCGCATAGAAATAAGATTGATTATGTGATCGGAACAAGATTTGAAAATACATCTAAAAATTTTAAAAGCATGCCAAAAATTAGATGGTATGGAAATAAATTATTATCAATTTATTCCAAAATTTGTTCTGGAGAATATGAAATTCAAGACTTTTTAAATGGGATGATTTGCATATCTAAAAATAATTTGAACAAAATAAATTTAGAGAACATAAGAAATAATTTTTTATTTGAAACAAGTATGATTTATGAAAATGCTAAATTAAATAATAAAATTTGTAATTTTCCAATCAAGGTAAAATATTTTAAAGATAAAAGTAATTTTAAGCCCTCTAAAGAATTCTTTAAGTTTTTAATTTTTAATTCAGTAAAGTTTATGAAAAGAATTTTTATTAGTTATTTTATAAAAAAAATATCGATAAATACTTTTATAATTTCTTTATTTATTTATTTTTTGATTATTTTAACTCAAGCATTTGTTTATGCTGAGAATTTAAGAGAAATAGTTTTGATATTATTAATAAATATTTATTTATTAATTATGTTTATTTTTTTAGATTATAAAAAAGCAACTTAATAAAACTAACTATTTTAAAAAGGTAATATGAAACAACTTAATTGCTAGTTTCACTTCATAAATCTGTCTTTGTAAAATATAAATAAATCCAGATAATCCATATTTAAATAATTTTTTATAAAATAAATAATAAAGTAAACTAACAATATTCATTATAAATATAAATTTTCTTATTTTATCAGGTGTTGAAAGTGTATAAAAATTTGCACTAAATATTTTTTCTGACTCAATAACAGCATATTTTTCTTGATTTAAAATCCAGGTTTTATAATGTTTTTTATCATAGTGAATGACATAACTTTTTAGTTTTTCTATTTTTCCTTTAAAAATTAATTTCTCTTTATGACCATCTTTTTGAAAAAAATTTTGATTAGCATCAAACAAAAGTAATTTACTAGGATATAAATCCTCATAAATTACTCTTTTGTTAACTTTATTGTAAATATTAAATTTATAGCCATAATTTTTTCTCAGTTTTTTTTTTTTTATTTCGTTATATAAGTCTTTTGATACTATATAATCTGCATCTAATATCATTACAAAACCTCTCTTAACTAATTTTAAAGCAAAGTTTTTTTTATCTACGTATCCTAAATTTTTATTGGTCATAAAAACTTTTACATTTGGGTATTTTTTACAAATTTGTCTGGTACGGTCTTCACTATAACTGTCAAGAATAAAAATATTTTTAAATTTTTTAATAGAATTTAAACAATTTGAAATATTATTTTCCTCATTTTTTGTTAAAATTACAAACGTTATTTCATTAACATTCATTTTTTTTTATAATAAAATTCTAAAAACTCATTTATTTGATCTTGACTTTTTTTATATAAGGATAAGTTGTTTCTTTTATTGTAGGCCTTATACCATGAAGAAATCAATTCTAGCGTATGATCGTTATCTAAGATTTTTTTCCAACCAAGTTTTTTTTCTATCTTAGTAGTATTTAAATTTAGCTTAAATGTTTCAATAAACTTACTTTTTTTTACTTTAATATTGATCTTGCTATTCATTTTTTTAATTAATTGTTTTGCTATATAATATACTGTCTCGTTGTTTTTACTGTTTTGTCCTATATTAAAATTTTCTCCATCAAATTTACCACCGTACAATCTTTCAGATAACAAAATATAGGCCCAAATTGGTTCTATAACATGTTGCCAAGGTCTATTTGCATTTGGATTTCTTAAAACTAAATTTTTTTTATTTTGAATAGAATTGAATATATCTGTAATTATTCTGTTTCCAGACCAATCACCTCCCCCAACAACATTTCCAGCTCTAACAGTGCAGGTTCTAAGATTTTTTTTTTTATTTAGATAAGTTTCTTGAAAACTTTTATAAATTATTTCTGCGCAAGCTTTGGACGCACTATAAGGATCTTCTCCACCTAAATGATCATTTTCTGAAAAATAGGATTTATTTTTTTTAGGATAATAACATTTATCAGATGTAATTATTACACATGCAATTTTTTTTTTATAATTTCTGAGTATTTCAAGTAAATTAAAAGTACCAATAGAGTTTGTTAAAATTGTATCCTTTGGATTTTTTATTGACTCAGGAACTAAAGATTGAGCGGCTAGATGAAAAATAATATCTGGCTTTATATTATAAATAACTTTTTTTAGATTTTTAGGGTCTTTAATATCTTTGAAATAGGTATTTATTTTTTTTTCTAACAACAAAATTTTATATAAGGATGGTTTGGTAACAATTCCATTTGAATACCCATATAATTTACAATCAAATTTTGATAAAAAAATTGTTAGCCAAGCACCTTTAAAACCTGTGTTACCAGTAATTAAAATTTTTTTATTTTTAAAAAATTTTAAAATTTTTTTATAACCAGGGTGCATGACCTGCCTTAAATAGTTTATTTAAATAAATTTTATCTCTTAATGTATCCATTGAATACCAAAAACCATGATGTTTATAACAGCCTAGTTTGTTTGTTTTAGCTAGTTTGCTTAAAATATTTTGTTCAAAGTCAAAATTTTTATTGTTTTCAATATATGAAAATATTTTTTTATCACATACAAAAAAACCTCCATTTACATAATGGTCTTGGATAATTTTTTTTTCCTCAAATCTTGTCACTTTTTTATTTTTAATTTTTAAAAGACCAAATCTTGGTAGTGGATTTATTGCTGATAGAGTGCAAATATTTTTTTGTTTTTTTTGTAAAAATAACAATTTTTTTAAATTTATGTTTGATAGTCCATCTCCATAAGTAAGAAAAAAAGATTCTTCATTTTTTAAATAAGTCTCTACTTTTTTTAATCTATTTAATTTATTTGTGTTAAGTCCTGTATATAAAAAATTAATAGAAATTTTATTATTAAAACTTTTTATTAAGCTTGTTTTATTGGATAAAAAATTTAGTGAATATAATTTTCGATTTTTTTTAAAATTTTCGTAAATTTTTTCATGCTTGTATCCAGTTAAAATTATAAAATTTTTATAACCCCATTTTGCATAAAAATTTATTATATGCTCTAAGATCGGCTTTGCTCCTATTTTAACCATTGGCTTTGGTACTTTTCTAGTTTCTTCTAGCAATCTAGTACCATAACCACCTGCAAAAATTACTGTGTACATTGTTGAAATAAATACCTTATTAATTAAAATTAGAAAGAAAAATTTGATAATTAAAGTTTTATTTTAAAATTATTAATACTAATTATAATTTTTCCTAAATATTAAAAATATTGATAGTAAATATATAAAATAAAAAGACTCATTGCTCGAAAAAAATCTTCCTGAAGGAAGCCAAAATTGAAAAAAAATTAAAACAGAAAAAAATAAAACAATTTTTTTCTTTAGCTTTAATTTGGACCTTGAGATAATTAATATTACAGACATCAAAATCAAAGAAAAAAGTATAAAACCCAAAAAACCAATTTCTGCTAAAATTTCACTCAAATAATAATGTGGGTGAGACGGACAAAAATGACTAGCAAAACTATCAAAATTTTTATACTCAATTTTAAAACATTCATCTCTAAATTTTTTCATACCTATTCCAAATAATGAATTATATTTCCAAATTTCAAAGCCTATTCTAGCATGCGCATACCATCCAAAATCTTTAAACTCGTGTACAAATTTATTTTTAGATTTTATTTTTAATACATAATCTTTTGACGTTAATTTTTTATTTTGTATTGAGCTTAGGTATATATTTAATTCCTGTGGTGTTATATTTTCATCACAATAATCAGGTTGGGTTATGTTGTTTTTTTTTATTAAACAAACATAAAATAAATTTTTTTTAAGTCTCGTATCTTTTACAAATTTACTAATTGATAATTCTTCTTTATCTTCCCCGATAAAGCCATAACCAAATATATCTTCATAATTAATATACTTATGTTTTTTTAAATTTTCGTTAAAAATAACTTTTTCAAAATTGTAATAATTGTACAATGTGAATCTTGGAATAATATCTGGAGGATTTACAATATTTTGATAAATAAAATTTACTCTATAAGTTAGATAATTGTATAAACTGTTATTACTTATTACTTGAGAACTTATTGTGATAAAAATAATAAAACCAATAAAAAAAGATAATCTTTTTTTATTAAGAATGTAAATTAATAAAATTAAGAAAAGAAAAATACTATTTAAAAAAGCGCCTCTTTGCCCGCTTAAAGAAATTATAAAAAAAACTACTGGATAAAGATATATTGCAAGATTTATTAATTTATCCCTATTATTTAACAAAGCTGTTATCAACAAAAGTAAAAATATTTTTAATACATTAGTGCCTAAAATTTTTTCATCATCAAAAAAACTTGTAATATAATCTGGATGTTTTTGGTAACCAAATAGATTATATCCTAAAAATAATTGCAATATTACATCTGTAAAAATAACAAGAATCGTTAAAAACAAATATTTATAAAATAATTTAAGATCATTAAATTGAATTATTGATACAAAAACCAATAAAAAAAATAAAAATCTTAAATAATAAAACTCATTTAAATTTTTGAAAAAAATTGAGTGAGCGAGTAAATAAAAAAAAAATACCAAATAAATGCCCGGCAGTAAATTTTTTTGGATATTAAATTTTAATAAAAAAAAAATTAAAGGTAAAATAGAAATTATTAAAGTCGAAATATTCAATTTGAATAAATATAAAGCTGGTAATAACAAAAAAATATATTTAATACCATTTCTGCTTTTCTCATTTATTTCAAATATCATTTACAACAGATTATTTAAGTTTTTTTAGTATTACAATTTTATAAAATGTAAACTTAATATCCAAGTCTCTGACAACATTTTTTTCAAACTTTTGAAAAAAATTACTTAGTATTTTTTTATGATATAACTTATAAATATAATAATAGAACATACTAAGCACTTTTTCATTCCTAGTAAAATTATTAAACAAAACATTTCCCTGAAAAAAATTGTAAGGTATTATATTGACAATCTTTAAATTTTGTTTTGTAGATAATTTTTTTATTTCATTATTTGAAACTGCAGTATAGTAAGGTTTTGTATAACTCTTTCCTGTACTGTCATATAAAAGATTTACTTTAGAACCAAATAGTTTTTTACCAAGTTCTATATGTTCTTTATTACCAATATTAAAAATTATTAAACCATTTTTTTTTACTACTCTTTTCATCTCTATGATTAATTTTTCATAACTTTTAAAATGAACAAGTAGGTCCATAGATACCGCTCTATCAAAAAAATTGTTTTTGTAAGGCATTTTAAACGCTGAACCTTTTGTCAAACTTGCTTCTTTTGGTGCAAATTTGAGCATTTGTTCACTATTATCAATTCCAAACACATATTTTGTTTTACTCAATATATTTTTGGTAAGTCTACCAGTCCCACAGCCAACATCTAAAACTTTATGATTTTTTTTTAATTTTTCTAAAAATAAAGTTGAAATATAATCATCAAACAAATAGTTTTTTTTTTCATTATGAACTTTAAAAAATTTTTTTGCAGTTCTTGTAGATTGCCAGGTATTTTCTTTTATTATATCAGTATTATTCTTATAAATAATTTTTTTTAAAAAGAAGTATAAAACTGAAATAGTTTTTTTAAACATAGAACTTTGAAATTAGAGAATGATATAATCTTTTTTAATTTACTTATCAAAGATTAATTTATACTTGCCTAAAATAGGCCTTAAGAGGGACCTGGCAAATGAATTAATATTACTTGAGTTTGAAAAAATACTTGAATAACTTTTTAAAAGTATTTTATTTAATTCTTCTTTATTTATCCTTGTTATCTCTCCTAACTCTTCAGAGGCCAAATTTCTTTGCTCTGAACTTACTTTATCAGTTATTCTATCAAAAATAGGGTTTATTTTTTTTACAAAGTCATAATCTGATATCTTGTATTTTCTATAAGGAATATTTTTATCTTTTCCAAAATTATTAAAAATTGGTTCATCTCCAACTAAAAAAAATGGAATATCTAAATTTAATGAATACAGAGTATAAGTACCAAAAATATTTGAAGAAGTATGTGAATAATTTGAAATTAAATCATAAAAATTATTTACAAACATGCTGTCATAAATATTTCCTGCAGAAAATGTTTTGAAACCATTTCTCTCAAACCGAGATTTGTAAACTTTTATATCATTATAATGAAGACAGACATCTATTGGTTTGAGGTTTTCTGGAATATTATTTAAATCATTGAAAATTTTTTCAAGATCAATCTCTAAATTAATTTTACTAGTACTGTGACTAAAAAAAAATAAAGTATTTTTTTTATTTTTTTTTTTTATTTGATATTTTTCTTTATAAAATAAAAATGGAGCACCAATTATGTAACACTCTTTTTTTTTAATATTTTTAAAAAATGACTTTGACCTATTATTCCAAGATAAATGAATTTTAGCAGGATTGCTCTCAAATCCTTTTGGAAGACTGTCACATAACATCCACCCATGGTCATAGTATGGAATTATAGGTAAAAACTTATTCAAGTTAGCTCTTTCTAAAATTAAATTTTCTAGACAGTATCCGGAAATCATTTTAATATTTTTTTTTATAAAACTTTTTTTAAAAAAGAATTTATTTTTTTTGTACCTTGAAAAGATTTTATATTTTTTTGATAAAGAGGAAAAGGTAAAGTTTTAAATCTTTTTCTTACTTCTTTTGAATTAAGAAAAAAGTATACTGAATTTTTATTCATTTCATTACACAAAAATATTGAATTGCTCATTAAAGAGATATTTAAAACTGAAAAAGTTGATAGAATTGATGAATTTTCATCAGATAATTCAATGTCTAATTTTTTTTTAAACTTTTTAATAACTTTTCTTAAAATGCTATTTTCTATTTGAAAGTTAAAATGTCTTGGATGCCGTTTTAAATATATTTTTAGATTTTTATTAAGTTTATAAATATTTTTAAGTGTAAATAATAATAAATATAAATATGTTTTCTTATCAATAAAATTATTAAGATAAATAGACATGTAATTCTCTTTTTTTTGTTTTTTAAAATTTTTTAAAATAAATTTTTTCCATTCTAAGTTTATTGGATTTTTAAAATAAACAGCTTCTCCAAAATAGAAATTCTTATAATATTTTATTTCCGATTTGTTTAAAATCATGAAAGGAGTTTTTTTAAATACGATAGGTTTTTCAAATTTTTTTACTTTAGTTTTCAAATTAATTTTTGACGATGTGTGGGGTATTAAAATTATTTTTTTTTTTGAAATAAAATAAATTAATCTTAGAAATTTACTTCCTAGAGACCTCCCTGAATTTTCAATCAAAATTAAATCATTCCTTAAATAATGATGAATGATGCTGTATAAATTAAAAACTATAAATAAAATCTCAATTAAATGAGAGGTATTAGAATTTATCTTTTTTTTTAAATTAAATTTATAAGATTTTGAATAAACATTGACACCTAATTTTAAAGATAATTTTTTGTACATTTTATTCTCTTCAAATTGTAATGAAATTTTATTACTGAGAATAAATATGCTAAACTTTGAGTCAGAAAGTTTTTTTTTGATTGACAATATTAATGGTAAAATGAAGTCTAACTCTCCCAAGGAATTAGTTACAAAAAAACAATAGTTTTTACATTTAAAGATGTTATAGAATTTAATCATAAAATAAACCTGTATGCATCCTATTAAAGAACTTTTAAAAAATTACAATAAGTGTTTTTTTTGTGGAAGTGATGAACTTGGTCAAAAAGTAAATTACAATTTTAAAAATAATCAATACATTATTTCTTTACTCAAAAGTAAATCTTTCGATTTAGAGAAATTAAATTTGAATTTAGAATTAAGAGAATGTTTAAACTGTAACTGCTATACATTTTCTAAATGGTTTAATGAAGATTATAAAAACAGAATTTATAATTTACAAAAACATAGAATGGGATGGTATAAATTTTTTAATACTATTTTTTTTTATAACAAAGAATTGATGCAAAAAGATGCTGAAACTTATTTGGAAATAAAAAAAGAGATAGGTCAAATAAAAAATTATTTAGAAATTTATTGTCCATTTGTGGGTTTTTTGGCGCTATTTAGTATTTTTAAGAATGAAAAAGATATTAATAAAAAATTATTTAATTCTAATTTAATAAATTTTTTTATCAATTTACAAAAATTAATTAAGAGAAACGTCAATTCTTTCTCTAAAAAAAGTGTTAAAGAAATTAGTATACCAGATAATTATTTTTTTTTAGAGGTTGAAAAAATAGTTGGATGGAGTGAAACTTGTAATGCATTTGGCTGTAATTGTAGAACTATTTCTTCTAGAATTAATTGGATAACAAAATTAAATTTAGATAAACTTACAAGTTTAGATGAAAAAATAGATCTTCTAAATTTATCAAATACTTTAGATCATGTTAAGGATCCACTTATTTTACTTAAAAAAATAAGACCAAAAGTTAAAAATATTTTCTTTCATTTCCATGATATCGATGGTGGTCCTCAGCACCCTTTCTTTATAACAGAAAAAACAATTACATTTATTGCTCATGATTTAGAATTTAATATTAAAAAATTTAGTAGTAATAAAATTTTATTAATTAAAAAATAAGTTGCTTATTAAATCTCAAATTCTGAAATAAATTTTTTTATTCCTTTTTCAACTTTAAAATTTATTTTATAGTCTGTAAATTTTAATATTTTTTTGTTACTTCCAAATGTTTTAAATACATCACCATTTTGTTTTTTTATAAATTTTTTAATAGATTTCATTCCAATATATTTTTCAATTAAGTTTATATATTTTGTTAATTTTATGCTTTTTCCATAACAAACATTGAATATTTCATGGTTATTAAGTTCAGTCGTTTTTTTTTTTATTATTTCAAAAATTAAATTTACGACATCATCTATGTACGTAAAATCTCTGTAGTGATTTCCTTTATTATAAATATCGATTTTCTTCTTTTTTATAATATTTTTTGTAAATTTATATAATGCCATATCAGGTCTACCAAGTGGTCCATAAACTGTAAAAAGTCTTAAACCTGTAAATTTTGTGTCACACATTTTACTATAACTAGAAGCGATAATCTCATTGCATTTTTTTGTTGCTGCATAAAATGAAACTTGCTCATTAGTATTATTCGACTCTTTATTGGGAAATGTCTGAGACTCTCCATAAACTGAGCTTGAGGAAGCGTATAGAAAATGTTTTATTTTATTTTTAATACAAATCTCCATCAGATTGAAAAATGCTATCATGTTATCCCTGAAATAAATCTCTCGATTTATAAATGATAATCTCACACCTGGTTGAGCTGCTAAATGAATAATTGTTTTAATTTTCTTTTTTTGAAAAAATTTTATTAATTTATCTTTGTTTGTTAAGTCAATTTTAAAGAAATGATAATTTTTGTTTTTTTTTAAGATTTTTGTTCTTTTTTTTTTAACTTTACATCATAATAATTTGAAAAATTATCTATACCATAAACATGGTACCCTTCTTTAAGAAGATATGAGCTCAAATGAAAGCCAATAAAACCGGCACTCCCTGTTACTAAAACAACTTTCTTCATCCTGTCATTAATTTAAATATTTTTGTTTTATTTTTTATATTTGTTGTAATTGAAAAAGCAAAAACAGCTTGCATTAAATTCATAAAAAGACCATTGGAAAATTTATTTTTTTTTCTAACTGATTTTAATAACAAAGTTAATTTTGGCTGATAAATAACATCAAAAAAGAATTTATCCTTAACCTTTGATAAATTACCAACCTTTATTGGTGATAGATTTTTGTTCAAAAACCCAGCACTAGTAGCATTGATAATTAAATCAAATGATTCTAAATTTGAAATTGCTCTATGAAAATTTACAAATTTATATCCAACAGATTTCGCAAATATTTTCCTTTTGAGGGTTCTGTTTGTTAAGGTTACTTTCTTGCAACCATAATTTTTTAAAGTAGCTGTAATAGCTTTTCCTGTACCACCCAATCCAATTAATAAAATTTTTTTTTTTTTGATATTATTAATTTTTTTTTTTAATGAATAAATTGCAGCCATTCCATCTGTATTACAGCCTGTTAAATTTCCCTTTTTGTCTCTATACAAACAATTAATAGATTGTCCTTTTAAAATTGTTTTATTGATATTTTTTTTTAATAATTTACAGATATCCTCTTTATAGGGCACAGCTATGCAGCCACCTAAAAAGTTTTTATCTTTTTCCAAATTTTTAATTGTTTTTGCTAGATCTTTTTTTTTTATATCTATTGGAAACATTCTTTCTTTTCGTTCCAATTTTTTTAGAACCTTATTCCATAGTTTTGGTGATCTTGCGCCTTTTGACGGTTGTTCACCTAATATTGCGTAATATTTATTTTTCAAATCTTTCTTCCAATTGACTTTGCAACTTTTTTCATCTGTTTCATAAGTTGAGAAAAATTTCTAAATGAAATAGGTTGAAGTGGATCTACTGCAGAATTTTCAGGATCTGGGTGAACTTCAAGCATAATTCCATCTGCACCAGAGGCAATGCTAGCAAGCGTCATATCTTTTACCCAAGGTCTCCAAAAAGTAGCGTGCGATGGATCAACAATAATTGGAAGATGACAGACTTCTTTAACAGCTGGAACAACTTGTAAATCTAGTAAAAATCTTGAAGTTGATCTGTGTGTATGTGTTACTGAAACGCCTCTTTCGCATAACATAACTTTTTTATTTCCTTCAAATAGAACATATTCTGCTGCACCCAGCCAATCTCGCAATGATGCCCCATAGTGACGTTTTATCATGATTGGTTTCATTGTTCTTGCACATTCAGTTAGCAAAGGATAATTCTGCATGTTTCTAGAGCCAATTTGAATTATATCTGTTACCTCACACACGTGATCAATATCTCTTACATCTAGAATCTCTGTAATAACTGGAAGCTTAGTCTCCTTTTTTACAATTGAAAGCCATTCGATTCCTTCTTCTCTGGTTTCAAAGTATTTTTTACTTCTATAAGGAAATGTTAAAGGTTTATAGGCACCACCTCGTAAAAATGATGCACCATTTTTTTTTACCGAAACAGCAGTTTTTCTTATCATCGAAAGATTTTCAACCATATTAGGTCCTGCCATGATTGGGATTTTTTTTCCTCCAAATTCAACGCCACAGACCTTAAATCTGGAATAATGATTGGGTGATTTTTTTGCTGCTAAAGGAAATTTGTCTTTTAGATCTGAATCACTAATATCCTTACCTGGGAATTTATTATCCATTATAATTTCTTATTTTTAAATTTATTTTCTACCTAACTTTGATTTATTTTTCAATTGTACTTTATAAAAAGTCTTATTTTCAGTACTTTTGTAAATAGTTTGAATTATCTGTTGTGTATAAGATGCATTTTTAAAACCAACCAATGGAGTAATTTTTTTTTGTTTAATATTTTTAAAAGTTTTGTCCAAAACTGTTGCGTGACTAAATCCATAACCATTTATAACTTTCTGGTTATTTTTCTTTTTGATTCTCGATATTTCTTTATTAGTTAAACCTTTTATTTCAATATCATCAATCATATTTAAGGCTACACCTCCTATGCTTAGATATCCTTTTTCACCAACGAGTGTTATTTCGGCAACCTTATCACTTGGACGAGCAGCAGTTGTTGCTTGAAAAGTACCTATTGTTCCATTTGAAGTCTCTAACAAACAACTAATTGTATCTTCAGCCTCTAATTTATTTAACATTCTTTTTTTTAGTGAAAAAGTTTTGAAAATTGGGCCAATTAACCAATTAATTGCATCAAGATGGTGTATTGCTTGTTGACTTAGTACGCCACCATCCATAGCCCAGGTTCCGTGCCATCCATCTTTATAATAGTTAGAAAACCTGCACCAAAAAACCCTTACAGAAAATGTAATAATTTTACCCAGTTTTTTTTTTAAAATTAATTTTTTTGCAAAATTTAGTGAAGGGTTAAACCTATTTTGAAACACCACATCATACAATAACTTTTTTTTGTTTGCTAGCTTCCCTAACTCGATAACTTGATTAGGTAATAAAGCTAATGGTTTTTCACATAAAACGTTTATTCCTTTTTTTAAAAAATATTTTGAATGTTTGTAATGTAAACCAGACGGAGTTAATATTATCACTAAATCAGGTTTTGTTTGATTTAATGCTTCTTTTAAACTTCTAAAATATATTTTTTTTAAATTTATAATCGATTTATCTATTTTTTTTTTATCTACAATAGCAACTATTTCATAATTCTTAATTTTATATTTTTTTATAATATATAAATAATGTTTAAATACCCGCCCTGCACCTAAAATTAAAACTTTCGTATTTGTATTCATCTATTTGGGTCTTTAATATTTACAAAACCAGCATTATAATAATCAATATTTGTTTTTCTAATATTGGAAGGTCTCACTGCAAAACCATAAGAAAATGGTGTTGTAAAATATTTATTTTTCCTGAAATTTTTTGGAGTTAATGTGTTATTTAAACATTCTATTTTTCCTTTTTCATTTTTCCAAATTGAACCTCCCAGCTCAATTTTAGCAAGGACTAAATCTAAATTATCTTTAATCATTTTTTGAATTAATTTATCATAAAAATTTTTTTCTCTTTCTGGATAATTGTCAGTTGTTACAATTAAAATATCCGAAGAAATATTTTTCTTCTCCATATATTCTAGTGTTTTTTTACATATAGTTAAAATATCAATATTTTTTGAAATTAATTCTTTTTGTCTTAAAATTGATAAATCTACTTTTTTAGAAACTTCTTTTACTGAAATACTTGTATCTGAAGTGAAAACAATTTTCTTTATAAATTTAGATTTTTTTAAATTTGAAATGGTATGATTTATCAAATAATCATTTTTATAGGGGGTTAATTTTCCCTTTTGAAGTAATATAGCATTTATTTTTAATTTAGATGGATTTTCAAAATTTTTATTAACAAATCTATCATCTAGTTTTTCTAAAATATTTACGACCCCTAGACATCTTTTTTCATCCATATTTTGATGAATACCATGATAGTGATAAACTGAAGCTTTGGGTTCGTAAATAATGTTGTATCCTAATTTTAAAATGTTGTGAGCCCAAATCCTATCCTCAATATTAATTGCTTTTTCATCAAATTTTATTTTATCCCATAATTTTTTTTTAAATGCGCTATTTGCATTATGAAAAAAAGAATCTTTTTTTTGAACCTTTTTGTCTAAACCAAAAGTATTTAAAAGATCTCTTTTATCAAACGGGCTTGAATACGGGAGAGGAACCTGTCTCCCATAAACTGCAGCTATATTTTTTTTTTTTCAAATCTTTTACTAAATTATTCAGCCAAAAGTTATCAAGTGGAATACAATGAGCAGAAAGGCAAATAATAATTTGGCCTTTTGATTTGTCTATCCCCATGTTTATTGCTTTACCTGGAAAAAATTTTCTTATTTTTAATATTTTAACATTATATTTTTTTGCTATTTTGAGTGTTTTATCTTTCGACTGATTATCAACAATTATGATTTCAAAATTTTTATAATTTTGAGATGAAACCTTTTCTAAACACTGATTTAACCATCTTTCTTCATTCTTTGTTCTTATTATAATCGAAACTAATGGATTTTTATTCATGACTTATTTTGATATCTAAGTTTATAAGCATATTCTGCAAGTTTAAAATCTTCTAAATTATGAATATCAAGAGATGTAAAACTGTCATTATTTAAAAGTATTTTTACCTTATCTCCTATCCTTTTTCCTTCTCTCCACAAGAAGGCTCTACTTGCGCACGCTAACCCAGTATCTTCTCTAACCACGCTTTTTTTAATTTGTCTTGAGGCATAAAATTTCATAAATGGTTTCACTCTCATCCATTTATTTTTTTCATAAATCCAAAAATTTTTATGAGTTTTATGACCGGAAAAAACACTATCAAAATTTTTGTTAGTTTTAAGAATTTTAACACAATCTTTAATCCATTCAATTTTTCTAAAGATATCTGTTGCTGTCAAAAATACACAAATATCATATTTTTTTCTTTTTAATCTTTCATATCTCAATAAAGCATCTTTGAGCGTATTTTCAGTTGTTGCAAAATCACCAGAAAGCTTTTTGCTTCTCAAGAAAGGCACTTCAGCCCCATATTTTTTTGCAACTTTTGCAATTTTTTCAGAGTCTGTAGTCACCAAGACATCATCAATAACGCCACTTTTTAAAGCAGCATTAATTGGATAGTAAATTAGTGGTTTTTTATTAAATAATTTCAAGTTTTTATTTTTTAAACCTTTGGATCCAGACCTAGCACAAATTATAGCTATAATTTTTTTTTCTGATTTCATATATTTTTTATCTATATAGGATTTAAAATAAAATCTATTTTAATTAAAAGATATTAATAGCATAACTTAGTTAAAAAGTGATAATAATAAATTTAATATGAAATTAAAAAAAATTACTTTATGTATTACCAATTATCAGAAAGAAAAATTTTTAGATAGAGCTATAAGATCTTGTGAGTCACAAATATCAAATGGTCTTGAAATAAATACTATTGTAGTTAATGATGGTAGTAAGAAATTTAATAGAAAAAATTTGTTGAAGGAGTTTCCAGAAATTAAAATTATAGACTATCAAAAAAATAAAGGGGTTTCATATGCATCTAATAAAGCATTAAATAACTTAGAGTCTGACTATTATATGAGGGTAGATGCTGATGATTATATCGGTATGAAAACATGCATAGTTTTAAGTTCAATTCTAAATGAAAATGATAAAATTCCATATATTTATGGTGATATTCTTCACATTAATAAGCAGTATAATATTAAAAAAATTTCAAGAAAAGAAAGAAACTTACTACTGGAGCACGGTGCTGGCATAATGTTTAGAACGAAGTTTTTAAAAAAAGTAGGGGGATACGATGAAAAAATTAAAAACTGTGAGGATTTTGATCTTATTTTAAGATTAGAAAAGAAATATGGTAAAGGATTTTATGTGCCACTTCCATATTACAAATATTATAAACAGAGCTCAAAACATTTGAGCAATTCAAAAAATAGGGCTTTTTACTTTAATAAATTAAAAAAAAAATACTCAGATTATATTTAAATAATATTTATTTTTTTTTTAAAGCCAACCTATCAATGATTCTCTTTATTGTTTTATCCCCAAATATAAAATATGCAAACTTAACGACTAAAGATGTTAATTGAGTTATAAAATTTCTAAATAAAACAAAAATGATATTGGTATTGTAACGATAATTTCTTCCAATCTTTTTAATTATTTTTTTTTCATTTGTTATATTATTTTTATATTTTTTAAATTCTCTTCTTGTTAAAATATAATAAATCCAATCTTGGTTAAAAGCCTGTCCAGATATAACTACATCCCAATTATTATCATAATTAAAATTCTCAATTGAAATAATTTCATTACCTATTTTTTTATGAAATCTATTTAAGTTAAAAAAGTGAGATTTTCTTGAAGCGTGTTTATGGATAAAATTAAAGTATGTATCTATAGTTGATTTTTTCATCTCCATCATTGAACGCATGTTTATAAAAAAATCGATTTTGAGATCTTTCTCAAAATTACAGTTTGGTGGTAAAATAAAAATATCATATTTATTGATATCTTCTCTTCTCAAAATATTTTTTTTTAAATAATTTTCATAAAAATAAAATTTTTTTTTAGGAAAATTTTGCTTTAAGTAGAATGATGTCAGCAAATTAGATAAAGGAAGATCAATATAAATTAATTTTGTATTTTTTTTATTGTTTAAAATTATTTCAGAAAACTGACCAAATCCTCCACCTATTTCACAAACTATTTTAACTTTATCTGGTAATAAATATTTTTTTATTTGTTTAAACCAATATATAAAAACTAATTGATTAAAATCTATATAGTATTTATCAAATTTAAAAACTTTATTTGAATTTCCAATATTTTTTTTTAAAATATTTTTTAATAAAAAAGTTTCTCCAACTAAATTTGAGATTTTACCAAAAAACTCAAAATTTGTTATATCCTGATCGTCTAAGCCATATGAGAGTTGATTTCTTCTAAAGTTTATAATGTTTTTTTTATTAATTATTTTGTTCTGATTGAATTTTTTCCAATGGATAGAATTATATGATGGAAAATTTTTCTTTAATAATTTTTCTGATAAATGAAAATTTTTAATTAATTTTTTAATATATTTCATTTTTTTAATGAATAATTTATTTAATAGTATACTTTCCAAAAAAAATACCATGTCAAAAAATATTTATAATAAAATTCTAAATAGTGAGCCAATTATTATCGCTGAGGCTGGTGTAAATCATAATGGGTACAAATCTATTGGAAAAAAGCTTATAGATGCTGCTAAAAGAGCTGGTGCAGACTGTATTAAATTCCAAACTTACAAAAGTAATAAATTAACAACAAAAACTGCAAAAAGATTTTGGTCCTGGGATGGTGAAAAAAAAAAGAGAGGTACTCAGCATGATAGTTATTCTACCTTGGATAGTTTTGAGTATGAAGATTACAAATATCTTGCAGATTATTGTAAACAGAAAAAAATTGAATTTCAATCTACACCTTTTGACTTAGAGTCTGTAAAGTTACTTGAACGTCTTAAAGTTAGAACATATAAAATTGCAAGTTGTGACATAACAAATCATCAATTAATTAAAGAAGTAGCTAAAACTAAAAAACCTATTTTTTTATCAACAGGTGCTGCAAACATTTCAGAAATAAATGAAGCTGTAAAAATAATTAATAAATATCATAAAAAAATTGTAATCATGCACTGCACTCTGTGTTATCCAACGAAGATTGCTGATGCTAATTTAAAATCTATTTCTTTTATTAAAAAAAAATTTCCTAATTATAGTATTGGATTAAGTGATCACACGTTAGAAACATTAACTCCATCTCTAGCAATAGCTTTGGGTGCACTAGCTATTGAAAAACATTTTACTATAAATAAAAAATTAAAAAAAAGTGCAGATCATTGGTTGTCAGTAGATGAAAAAGAACTTTCAAAAATTGTTGATGAAGTGAAATTTACAAAATTAGCTTTAGGTGAGGAGAAAAAAGTATCCCTTCATTGTGAATTGCTTGCAAAAAAAAATGCAAGAAGAAGTTTAGTTTGTAGTACAAAAATAAAGAAAGGTGAAAAATTTACAGAAAAAAACTTAACATGTAAAAGGCCAGGAATTGGTATTCCAGCTAATAAATATTTAAATTATATTGGAAAAAAAGCAAAAAAAAATTACAAATATGACGATTTAATAAATGAGTAAAAATAATTTTGATATTCAAAATAAAAATATTATTATTTGTGGTGGTTCAGGTCAAATTGGTAATTCTTTAATAAAATTTCTATTAGAGAAAAAATCAAATGTAATTAATTTAGATAAATTTGAAAAAAATTTTAACAATCCAAATTATAAATTTTTTAAAGTAGATATAACCAACGAACAAAGTGTTATAAAAATTTTAAATAAAATAACTAAAAGATATAAAAAGATAGATGTATTAATTAATGTTTTTCATTTCAAAGGTGACAGAAAACTCAAACCTTTTGATGATTTTTTTAGTGAATTTCATAATTACCCATTAAAGACTTGGAAAAAAACATTAGATGTAAATCTGAATGGTCTATTTATAATTTGTAAATATGTTCTAAAAAATATGCTTAAGAATAATAAAGGTATAATTGTAAATACCTCTTCTACTTACGGAATAAATTCACCAATTAAAAGTATATATGGTAATTCAGGTATTAATAATCCCATTGGCTATGCAACTACAAAAGCTGCAATAATTAATTTTACGAAATACATAGCTACTCATTATGCAGAGTATAACATTAGAGCTAATACACTAAGTCCAGGTGGCATAGTAAACTCAAATCAATCAAAAAATTTTATTAGAGAATATAAGAAAAGAACACCTATGAAAAGAATGGCAAATGCAGAAGAATTTAATGAGTCAATATTATATTTAATTTCAGATGCATCGAAATATGTAACGGGATCAAATCTTGTAGTTGATGGAGGTTGGACTGCCTGGTAATAAACCGTGTGCTATTTTAATTCAAGCTAGGCTTAATTCAACAAGATTGCCGGGAAAAATTCTATTTAAATTTTTTAACGAAACAGTTATCGAAAGAATTATAAAAATTGCAAAAAAAATATCAAATCCAAAAGATATATTTATTCTCACTGGAAATAAGAAAAATAACAAAATTTTGTCAGACATTGCAAAAAAAAATAAAATAGGTATTTTTTTTGGTAATGAAAAAAATGTTTTTTTAAGATTCAAAAATTTCTTAAATACAAAACCAGCAAAAAACTATAAATATATTTATAGGATGACTGCCGATAATTATCTTATTCAGCCAGTAATTGTAAAACAAATGATCAAAGATGCATTTGATAAAAAATTAGATTACAGTTTTGTTGAACCTTTATCTCATTATGCTGGAGAGCTAGTATCTAAAAAGTTATTTCAAAAAAATATTAAAATTTCTAATATGGCGAAAGAACATGTTACATGGGATTTTAGAAAAAGTAAGAAAATTAACATTTATAAATATTCAAAAAATTTTCTAAATTTAAATCATACAAAATCAATAACATTGGATACTTTGAATGATTTAATTTTTATGAAAAAAATTGAATTAAAATTCAAAAATTTAAAAAAAATAGATAATTATAAATATTTAAAAAAGTTAAAAAGATATACTGCTATTTAAATAACAAAAAAAATAATGTTATATTCTAAAAAAAAACTAAACATTAAAAATATAATTGAAGTACTAAGACCACATTATTGGACAAAAAACTTGCTTTTAATATTACCATTTATTTTAAGTGATAAAACATTAACTGTTATTATAATTATTGAGTTATTCTATGGTATTTTATCATTTAGCCTTTGTGCTTCGGCACTTTATGTTGTTAACGATATTTTTGATAAAAAAAATGACTCTACTCATTTTCAAAAAAAAAATAGGCCTATTGCATCAAACAGAATAAATTTTAAAAATAGTTTATTAATTCTAGTTTTGTTTTTATTAAGTGGGTTAAGTATTTCATACTTTTTATTAGATAATATTCTTTTTTTTAAAATTTTAATATTATATTGTATTTTATCCTTCTTATACTCATTGTATTTAAAAAAATTATACATTCTTGATTGCTTGTTGTTATCGCTGCTTTACTTAATAAGAATATTTTCAGGTGGGGAATTAGTAAATGTCGAGATTTCTTTTTGGTTAATTGCTTTTTCTTTATTTTTATTTCTATCTCTTGCATTCGTGAAGAGATTGGTAGAGCTAAATTTACCAATTAAAAATAAGAAAATTAATGGGAGAGGCTATCTAAAAACCGATAATTTTTTAATTTTAATCTTAGCAATTAATACTGGTTATCTATCTATATTTGCTTTAATCCTTTACATGAGCTCTGAACAAATCCTATATTATTCAAATTTTGAAACTTTGTGGTTTATAATTTTTTTATTTATTTTTTGGATTAGTAGAATCTATATTCATGCATGGAGAGGTTACATCAAAATTGATCCTGTTAAATATGTTTTAAAAGATAGCGTAAGCATAATTATTTTGATTTTAATTACTTGTTTTTATTTCTTCGCTAAGTAGATATAATTATTAATAATTATGAGAATATATGGATGGGGTAGAAATAGTTTTTCAGATTCCCAAATAACTACTCCTGATAATCCAGAAGAAATAATTGATTGTATTAATGCAAAAAATAATATTATAACACGAGGTCTTGGTAGAAGTTATGGTGATAGTGCTAATAATTTTGAAATCCTTAATACCCGTAATTTAAAAAAGATATTTTTTTTTGATAAAATTAAGGGAATTATTAAATGTGAGTCTGGTATTTCATTAAGAGAACTTAACGAAATTACAATAAAAGAGGGGTGGTTTGTGAATGTGACTCCCGGAAGTAGCTTTGTAACTATTGGGGGTTGTATAGCAAGTGATATTCATGGCAAAAATCACCATCTTGATGGAACATTTTGTAATCATTTAATAAGCGTTGAGATCATTCTGGGGAATGGACAGATGATTGAGATATCAGATATTAAAAATAAAGAATTATTCTATGCAACTTGTGGGGGTATTGGCTTAACTGGTATAATATATTCTGCAACAATTAAGTTAAGAAAAATTAATTCAACATTAATAAATCAAAAAACAATAGTAGCTAAATCTTTAGAAGAAACTTTAAATGTTTTTGATTCATATTTTTCAAGCAAATATTCTGTTGCCTGGGTAGATTTATTTTCAAATAAAAATAATTATGGAAAATCAATAATTTTTTTAGGTCAACACGATGAAAAAAGTTTTATCAAGTCAATACCAAAAGAACCTATCAAGGTACCTGCTAAATTATTATCATATTTTCTAAATAATCAATCAATGAGAATTTTTAATACTATTTATTTTTATAAAAATTATTTACAAAAAAAAATAAAAAAAATAAATTTATATAGTTATTTTTATCCTCTAGATAGTTTATCAAACTGGAATATGATTTATGGAAAAAAAGGATTTATACAATATCAATTCGTAATACCAAAAAAAAATGGACCCAATAATTTAAAAAAGATTTTTGATATAATATATAAATTCGACATCTTCCCTTATTTAACTACTTTAAAAATGTTTGGAAAAGAAAATTTAAATTATCTTTCTTTTCCTATAGAGGGTTATTCTGTAGCATTAGATTTTAAAAATAATAAAAATTTAATTTACATGACTAGAGCATTAGATGACTTAATAATTGCATCTGGTGGTAAAATTTATTTAACAAAAGACAGTTTAATGAGTGAAAATTGTTTTAAAAATTGTTACCCTAAATGGAAAGATTTTCAAAATATAAGAAAAAAATTTCATGCCTATGGAAAATTTAGTTCTGATCAATCAAGAAGATTGGGATTAGAATGAAGAATATACTTATAATTGGCGCAAACTCATCAATAACCAGAGACTGTATTAAAATTTGGTCAAAGCAAAATAATAAGTTTTTCTTTGTTGCAAGAGATATAGATGAGTTAAGTAAATTTATGAGTCATATCGAGTATAATCATATTAATTTGAATAACAAATACATACTTGATCTTAACAATTTTGATCATCATATAGAAATTTTTAGTAGAGCTAAAGCATATTTAAAAAAAATTGATATTGTATTTATATGCTATGGTACTTTGCCAAATCAAAGTGAATGTGAAAAAAATTTTCATTTATTATCAAAAGAAATTAACACTAATGCTACCTCTAAAATATCAATAATAAATTTAGCAATAAAAAATTTAGATGAAAAAGCTACAATTGCTGTAGTCACATCAGTAGCTGGTGATAGAGGTCGATCAAGTAATTATATTTATGGAGCATGTCAATCAATGGTAAACGAATATATTTCAGGTGTTAGGCAAAAATTGCACGGGTCAAAAATTAGATTACTGACAATAAAACCTGGGTTAATAGATACTAAAATGACTAATAATTTTAAAAAAAATTTCTTATGGACTAAGTCAAATGTTGCAGCAAAAAAAATAACTGAAGCTGTTAACTCTCAAAAAGATGAAGTTTATATTCCATTCTATTGGTATTTTATTATGAAAGTAATTAAAATTATACCGATTAAAATTTTTAAAAGATTAAAATTTTAAAATGAAAAGCCAAAAATTTTTTTCAATACAAAAAATTATTTTTATTATCAGTGTATCTACGCTAATAATAATTCTTAGTTTCTTTAGTTATTTTGGAATGCTCAGTGCAAATTGGGGATTTGATTTCTCTGATGAAATACTTTTGTATAATACGATTACACAGAGTATAAAAGACAGATTATTACTACCTGGATGGTATAATTATCCATCTTTAACTTACTCAATATCTTTAATCTCGACCCTATTCTATTTTTTATTTGAAAATTTTAACGAAATAACTTCCATAAAAAATGAAGCGGAATTAAAACTTTATTTTACAAATTTATTAGATAATTCATATATTCCAGTAATAACTTACTTAAGAAAAATATTTATAATTATAAGTATTTTTACAGCTTTTTTTGTCTATATTTCATGTAGATTATTAAATATAAGATTTTCATTTTCTATTTTATCTAGTGCACTAGTTTTATCTTCTTTTCCAATTTTTTATCATTCTAGATGGGTAGCTCCAGATACTTTATTAATGATTTCTGGTATATCTATTCTTACGATATTTCTTTGGACAAGAAAAAATATTAGTTTTGAAAGAATTGCAGTTTTATCAATCATTTCTGGCATAGCATTGTCAGCAAAGTATCCAGGAGGAATTTTTCTAATATATCCTCTAATAATAGCTAATATTAATAAATTTTCTTTCAAAAAAAACTTATATGTAATTTTTATTTTTTGTTTAACATTTTATTTTATCACACCTGGTTCAATAATTCAGTTTTATCAATTCTATGCAGACGTAAATTTTGAAATTTTTCACTATTCGGAAATGGGTCATTTTTGGCATACAATTAATCCTGGTTTAGAGCATTTTAATAGGATAATTCAATTCTATGCAATGAAAGCTTTTTCATCAAATATTTTAATTTCTTTATTATTTTTTATTCTTTCGTGCCTAGGAAGTTTTTTTCTCTTAAGAAAAGATAAATTAAATTTTTTTGCTATATCTTTTATTCCACTTTTTTATGTAATTTATTTTTCGTCGATGAAAGTTATGATAGTAAGAAATTTAATTGTTTTAATACCTTTTTTAGCTGTTTTAACTGGTTATGCTTTGGAAAAATTGCAAGTTAAAATTAAAAATATATATTTTGAATTAGTAATCTCAATAATTTTTCTTCTATCTATTATTTTATCCTCACAACTATTTTATTTTTCTACTAACTCTTTGAATTACACAAATAAAAATTTTGGAGATCAAATTCAAAAATTTATTAATGAAGAGAAAAATAAAAAAATTGCAATATCGAATAAAGCTGCAACCTACCTAGGTGATAATTTAACAGAAATTTATTCTAATCAAGATTTGTCAAATATTGACATACTTATTTTTGTAAAAGGAGAATTTAAGCTTACAAAACAGCAATATTTAACAGAACCATATATAGGAAGATTTGCTAATATTATAGGTAATTATAAAGTGATTGCCGGTCCAAATGAGTATGATATCGATTACTATCCCTACCATATGGGCAAAGAACGAATAATTGCAATATATAATGAAAGTGCACGTCTTTTGTCTCAAAATAAATATAAAGGAATAGTGAGAGGGATTATAAAATAAAAACTGTTTTAAGTTTATTGTATGATTTGCTGTGTTGTAGGAAAAGGTTCAATAGGTAAAAGACATTCAAATATTTTAGAAAATTTAAATATTAAAGTTTTATTTCTAAGGAGAAGGCCTAATAAAAAAGAAAAAAATGAAATTTCTTATGATAAAAAAAAATTAAATGAAGTGAATTTTTTTATTATTTCAAATCCCTCCTCATTACACTTAAGAACAATAAAAAAATTAATTGTATTTAATAAACCTATTTTTGTTGAAAAACCATTTGTCACTCAAAAAGCAATAAGTAAAGAAATAATTAATTACAATAAATTATTTGTTCTATATCAAATGCGTTTTGATCCAAGGATAAAATTTATTAAAAAAAAAAATAACTCAAAAAAAAATAAAAAAAGCGAAGTTTACATGGAAAACATATTTACCAGATTGGCATAAATATGAAAATTATAAAGAAAGTTATGCCTCAAGAAAAAAGCTAGGTGGTGGAGTAATATTTACTATGTGTCATGAAATAGATACTGCGATAAATATTTTAGGAAAAGTAAAAGCGGTCTCAGCAAAAAAAAATAGGAATATTCTTAAATTAGATGTGGAAGACAATATAAAAATAAAACTTCAACATAATGAAAATTTTAACAGCACTATAAACCTTAATTTTGCTTCAAAAAAACAAGTAAGAACATTTAAAATAAAAACTGATGATAATTTTTTTAGCTGGGATTTTTTTGACGAAAATGTTTACGTAGGAAATAAAAAACATAAATTTAGAATAAAAAATGATCAAATTTATAATAAACAAATGAAAAATTTATTATTGATTTTAAGAAAAAAAAAATATGATAATTCCATCATACATTTAAAGAAAATATTGCACACCCAAGAGGTGATTAATGCATGTATTGAATCGTTAAATAAAAAAAAAAAAATTACAATAAATTATGAGTAATTTAAAAAATATAGTTTTAATTTTTCAAGAAAATCCAATAGCTAGATCTTATCTAAAATTATTTAAATATCACACTGACCAAAATTTTTATCACATACATCATGGTTATTTAAAAAAAGTAAGAGGGGCAGATGCTACTTTGCATAGTATAGATAAATTTAATGAAATTGGAGCTTCTTTTTTTAAAATGGATAAAAAAATTGATAATGGAAAAATTATAAAAAAATTTAAGAAAAAATACAATAAATTATCTTTTCCAAACAATGAGCAATTTGAAAATGAAGACCTATATAATATTTGGTATGCTTTTTTTGATCCTGCTTTAAGAGCATCACTACTAAAAAGAATGTTAAATGAAAACACAGATTTAAAAGTTTTTGAGATAGATAATTTAGATTTAGATGATAATAATTATTCTTACTTTGAAAAAAAAAAAATTAAAAAATTATTTAAAGATAAAATATTTGCTTAGATATCTTTCTAAAAATTATACTCAGTATAAATGATTACAAAGCATTACAAGTTAATTAAAGACATTATCAATTTATCTTTTCCTTTTTTATATTCTATATTCATATTTAATCAGTTTATTTATCATAACAGTAATTCATACAAAGTAACATTTTTAGATTTTACATATTTCTACTTATTCATTTTTGTAATTTTTTTATTATTTTATTTTGTTTTTATTAAAAAAAAGTCTGTAATTTTATACAATTATTTTTTAATAATTAATTTAATTCTAATATTTTTACTTATCTCTTCTTTTTATAAATATTTTGAAATTAATTTAATATTTAAGATTGCTTTAGATTTATTTGTGGCAATAATTTTATTTATATATTTTGTATACTTAAAAAAAAATATTAATATTCTATTATTATTTTTTACATTGCTTATTAGTGTTAAAGTTTTGTCGCCATTGCCTAAAATTTTTAAACATCTTGATAATTACAAATATGAAAAAGACGTTTTCAGTTATGAATATGCAGAAACAAATGAAAAATTTAATAATGTATATCACATTATACTCGATGGATTTCAGGGAAATTTATTTAAATTAATTGATACGAACGATTATTTTACTTTAAATAATTTTATATTTTATGAAAATTTTTATTCTAAATATAGGGATACTATATATTCCAATAAAAATACTTTTGTAGGCTATGACCACACACAAGAAAAAAAAAATTTTTTACAAAATGATGGTTGGTGCAGTCTTCTGCAACAAAAAAAAATATTTATTGAAATGTATGTTCGTCGCAATTCTAACAGAAAAAAATGTTCGGATAATTTTTCTACATCTAAGGATGTTTATGAAGAATTTAAAAAAAAAAAAATTAAATTTAAAAATCCTTATTTTGATATTGAAGATATTTCAACAGGAAATATTTTTAAAATTGTTTTCTTTAATCGACTTCTTCCATCATCAATATTTGAAATTCTTGAAAATTTTTTGTCTACCGATGAAAATAGGATGTTTGATCCAAATATGCTCAAAAGTAAAAATTTAAAAAAAAAACTCACTATTAATGAAACGGATGTTTCAATTATTTCTTTAATGAATTATATAAAATTTTATGAAAATGAGGTTAATATAAAATCATATAATACATACAAGCATCTTCACCTAATGCTGCCACATGCTCCATTTTTATTTAATAAAAAATCTTTAAAAAAAATTAAAAGCAGGAACATGCCTAATATAGAAAGCTCTGAATATTTTGCAGAATATATTGACCAAGCATATTTTTCTTTAAAATTAGTAAATAATTTTATGGATATTTTAAAAAAACAAAATAAATTTGAAAATTCAATGATTATAATACATGCTGATCATGGGTATGATTTTGTAAATTCAAAAAACACATATCAAAAATTAAATGGTGATGATTATTCTGATATAGAATCTAAATCTAGCTCTCTGTTGTTAATAAAATATCCTGCTAATTTCAAAAATATATTCAACAAAAATCTTAACTATCAAAACGAATTTGTTTCAAAGCTGATTTTAGACAATTTCAAGATCGAAAATAATATTAAATTAGATGGTGAATTGATATTTTACATAAATAATAAAGAAAAGATTAAAAAAAATCCATTAAATGGTAAATGGGAAAATTAGTAGTTTAAGTTAAACCTAGATAATTTTTATAATCATTATTATCATCAAATTCGTACCATTTGTTAGAAACTTTTAACACCTTTACATTTTTATACTTTTTGCAAATAATATTTAAAAAATTAGTAATATGCATTTTATTATTTTTAATTTTTTTTAATTCTTTTAATATCAATGTCTTGAATGAAATAGGAATAAAAATAATACCCATATATTGTGCCATGATTTGTTTATGTCTATTGGGTACGTTACCTATTTCTAAAAGATTAAATTTTTTATCGTATTTTAATGTTTCACAATCATCAAAAATATTTTTTCCTCTAAGTTTCCATATTTTTTTCCATTCTGTTGTAACTGGAACAATTATATTAAATTTATTTTTTGAAATAATAATTTTTTTTATAATTTCTTTAGAATAATAAATATCTGAGTATGAAATTATAAGATCTTTATCTTGATTTATAATTGCAAGATAAAAAGAATAGAGCATATCTTTCTTATCATAATGCTTATTATCGATAAATTTTATTTTATTAAATTTAAATTGATTTATTTGTTTTATAAGTTTTTTTTTTCTATAACCTACAATTACACTTATATCATTTAAATTAAAATATTTAAAATTATCAATAATTTTTTCAATCAAAGTTTTTTTTTTTATTTTAATTAAACATTTATGAGAAATTTTATTTTTTGAAAACCTTGATCCTTTTCCAGCTGCTAAAATAATTAATTTCATGAAAAAAAGTTTTTTATCATTTTATCTATATATTTTTGGGAAAAATTTTTTCTTTCTGGATGAAACATTAGACTCAAAATATTTTTTTTATTATTCTGCAAAATTTCAATACAATTATCTTTTGTTTTTCCTATTACTTTAAAGCCCTTTGGTTTATTAAGAATCATATAGTTGTGATATGAGTTTGTTTTTATAAAGTTTTTATTTAGTTTAATATCGTGGATTTTCTTCACATGACCTTTGATTTTAACAATTTTTGATCCATTGATACTACTTATTAAAAGTGTACCTCTACATACTGTTAGAATTGGTTTATTTTTATTGAGAAAATGTTTTATTAATCTTTTCTCTATGTTTTCTCTATCCTTGTCTAATTTCAATTTACTAATTTTGAAAATTTCCCCAGTTCCTGGGATTAATAGTCCATCATATACATCAAGTTTTTCTTTAAAATTATTAAAAAAATATGGAATAAAATTTAATTTTTTCAAATACTTAATCCAGTTGCTACTGAAACTAAAAAATTTTTCTTTATTTAAGTTTTGATAAATTACCGGAGAAATTAATATTTTTTTTTTCAAATTTAATAAATTAACTTTTTATTTAAACAATCAAGTAAAACTTTCTTTGATTTTTTTATCATATTAAATTTATCCAAGCCAATACCTATTGCTGCTGGAATATTTAATTCTAAAGCTCTAATTGACATATGAGAATTTTCACCACCATATGCTGTTACAAATCCCGCAATATCTCGGCTAAAAATGAAATCATATCCCGGATCAGCATTTTTAATAAGTACAATTTTATTTTTAAGCTCTGATGACTTATTTAAGTCTAGAAAAATTAAATCTCCTTTAACAATTTTCTCTGTTATATATTTTTCTTTGTGTGAAAAAGACTCGTAAAAATACAAATCATTACTGTTAGTTATCAAGTCAGGTAAATTCAAGTGTTTTAAGATTTTAAAATTTTTTTTATTTTCAAAAATTTCTTTCATTATTTCTTTTTTCAACTTAGTTGATTTTAAGCTTGATTGTGCATTATACAAGGTTTCAATATTCATAAATTTTAAATTTTTTTCACTTAATTGAAGTTCTTTAGATATTTTTTTTATTTCTATAAAAATTAAGTCTATTCCTTTACTCAATAAATTTTTTGTAAATTCTCTATAATGTATTGATTTTTGGCAAAAATCTAAAAATTGTTTTTTAGAGAATTTATATCCATATTTTTTAAGATTATGATCTGTAAATTTAAAGTTGATCTTTTTTTTAATAGAATATTTTTTTTTAACAATAGTATTCAAATCAAAATATTGATTGAATGCTTGATTATAGTTTTTAGAATCAATATTGTACATTGAAGGTCTAATATGCCCATATTTTTCTTTAAAAGTTATCTTTGAAATTCTTTTTGTTTTTAATTTATATAGATCTTTATTTATTTGAGTTGTAATCGTATTTAATGTGCTAAATATTCTATCAAAATTTTCTTTATTAATCATTTTTTTTTTATAAAAGAAATCTATTATTTTTTTTGATATAAAAGCTGATCTTGCAATTCCCGCAAATGGTAAAACACACTGTTCTTTAATTAAATTTATGTATCTATAAATTTTTTCAATTGAGTGATAGTTTTCATTTTTGATTATTTTTAAATTTTTCTCAAAAGAATTGATATTTCCAATTTCATTTTTTAAATAATCGTTACAAATTATTTTATTTGTTAATTCAAGAAGCAGTTTTGTATAAGTATTTGCATCTTTTTTTGATAAAAATTTTTTCAGATTAATTTTAGTTTCAGGTGTGTAACAAGTCTCAATTATATCAAATTCAATTTTATCGTGTAGATGTTTATTTGTTCTCAATTTTTGAATACAATGATTGATTGTTTTGGCACCTATTTTTTTGCTAAGTTTCTTGGGTAAGAAAGAGTTCAAATCAGTTCTTAAATCTATATAAGGTGCTCCAAGAAAATCAAACATAAGTACACTTGATTTACAATTCTTATAACCATAGTTATATCTCTGCTTTGACCATATATAATTTGTAATTAAATTTTTATATAAACTTATAGCTAATGAGTTGGGTTTTTCGCCTATCATTTCTGCTGGGTTCCAATCTGACATGTTTGAAAAAATTGTTTTTTTTCCGCTTAAATCATGCTTAAAATCCGATAATTTTTTGATTTTCTTTGTAATATTTACCAAGGAATCTTCGATTAATTGATCCTTAGTTTTTGGTATCTTTTTAAGAGGTCTGCTTTGTAAGATAAATATTTTTCTATTTTTTATGCAAAACTCAATATCAAGACGATCGTTATTTAGTTTTTTTTCTATTAAAGCAATATTTTTTAAATTTATCTGGAAAAATTTATAGTTGAGAATTTTTTTTTTAAAAATCGTCAATGTCCTCATAGTTGAAACTTGTTTGCCAGAAGTTATAAGATTTGTTTTTCCTGATAAATCATAATTAATAACGTAATATGGAGCATTACCCTCGAGTGTCCTTGTAAATATAACACCAGAACATTTTGGATTTGAAATAAATTTCTGAACAAGAATTTGATCATTGTTATTTTGAAAATCTGAAATAATTTTTTGTATGCTATAATTAATTTTTTTTTCGTCAGATGGTTTAATTTTTGAAAATGATTGATATTTTCCAGCATTTGAAAATTTCAATCCGTCTTCATTTTTTGATGATGATCTTATGATTATTTCAGTTTTTTTAAAAATTTTTTTTATTTTTAATAAATATTTTTTTGGATTTTTTATGTAACTTATTTTATTGAAATAAATTAATTTTGGTATTTCAACATTTAAAATTTTCTTATATTTATCTAAATACTCTAAAGTTTCAGCTTTGGATAAATGCTTAATTTTTTTCATGAAAAATAATTATAAATATATTATTTAAATTAAATAGAAATTTTTAATAAAACAATGAACTAAATTTATAGAAATTTTTAATAAAACAATGAACTAAATTTATAGAAATTTTTAATTTCGTTGTTTTTACTCATTAATTTTATTTTACTTATTTCGTTAACAAGTTCCTCTAACTCGTTTAATTCATAAATTTTACCTAAATTTTCTCTTTGATCTAATTCAATTGATTTGGAATTATAACTTTGATGCTCATTATTTAAAATTTTTCTTGGAGTGTTTATAAGAAATGACATTTGCTTTTTTATTAATGCATACTCTAAATAAATTCCAGACCAGTCAGAAATTAAAAAATTAAATTTATTAAAATCTAGTAAATAATCTTTGTCTATGTTTATATTTTGCTGAGATAATTCATTAAAAGTTATTTCTTTTTTTTTGTAAGAAGCTGGGTGAGGCCTAATTATAAAACTTAATTCCTTTTCTCTTAAAAATTGAGCTAATTTAATATGACATTGATTTTTATAGAAATCTGTATTCCATGTTGGTGCTATAACAACGTCATATGTATGTTTTTTTTCTAATTTTTTATTAAGTATAAATTTATATTTACTTTTGAATGGTTTGATTTTAGCATTAAATTTTTTTGCAATTTCTATTATTTCTTTAAATTGATATTTATTAATTGCTTGAATTGCATCAAAATATTTAAATGCATTTTTATTATATCCAGCTGTTAAACTTATGGGCGAGTGCTGAATATAAATATATTTTGATTGATATAATTTAGTTTTTTTAAAAAATGAGTTATTTAAGTCTGGGGTTGAGCAATAAATATATTTAATCTTTAAAGTTAAGAAAAAAAGTTCTCTAAAAAAATTTGTTTTTAAAACTAGATAATAAACATCTTTAATTAAATGATCTTTTTGTTCCTCAAATGTAAAAATTATAATTTTTTTTTTATCTGATTTTCTTGGTATATAAGGTAATAAATATTGGTATAGAAATTTATTTTCAACAAAAAACAAATTATCAAAATATTTTTCCTTTTTTTTAAATTTTAAAAATTTAAAAAGATCTTCTATGAAATTAATCAAATTATAATTTTGCTATTTGTTTTTTTTTTGTTTTATAAATAAATTTTTTATAAATATCTTAAACTTTCTCCAATAAAACGCTATTGTACCTAACATCGCTACTATAGCTGATAATAAAATTGAGCCACTACCTGGATCTAAGTAAGCATAAGATTTTGTTGGAATCATGCTTAAAATAAATATTGCTATTAAGATTTTATTAAATTTCATATACGATGATAATTAGTTAGTGTTATATATAAAGCAATTATATATAAAAAAAAATGTTTAAAGTTAAAAAAAAGTTTTTTATAATTTACATTTTTTGTTTAATCTTAATAATATCTATTATAATATTTGGTTCATTATTAAAAAATCACTATCAGGGACATAAAAGACTAGAGCCTTTACAAAAAATTTTAGCCTTCTTAGCAGATGTTCCTGCTAACATTAAATTTATTTTAAAGAATAAACAAATAAATTCTGATGTCATATCCCCAGTTTATAATAATGACAAAATAACAACTAAGGAAAAATTAATATTTCACAAAATTCCTGAGCCTAATTTCTATAATGAGTTAATTCTTGTATCTAGACATGATGGAGATTTAGGAAGATCGATTGTCGAAATTAGAGATGCAAATACTTTTGAAGTACTACATTCTTACATCCCAGATATTAATGAAATATATAAAAAAATAAATTTAAACAAAAAGGAATTTAAAAATTTAAAAAAACATCTGGGTGTGAATAGATTTTTTATGTGGAATCCAGATATTACAGAAACAGGAAGTTTAATTTTTCATAGTTCGAGTCCATTAATAAAGATTGATTTTAATAGCAAAATTATTTGGGTAAATGATAGAGATATTTTTCATCATTCAATTAATACTGACAATGATGGAAATATATATGTTCCATCACATCTAAATCCGTTATCCAGCAAAGTTTCTGAAATCATAAAGTTAGACGAAAATAATAAAGAACTTAGATTTTTAGATGATGCAATAACTATTTTGAATAAAAAAGGAGAGATAATTTTTTCTAAATCAATAATTGAAATATTTATTGAAAATGATTTAACAAATAAAATTTTTTCACAAGCAACGTTTGCATATAACCCAATTCATCTCAATGACATTGAACCTGTTCTTGAAGATACCAAATACTTCAAAAAAGGAGATCTTTTTTTAAGTCTAAGAAATCTTAGCATGGTATTATTATATAGACCCTCAAATAATAAAATAATAAATATTATTGATAAAAAAATTATGAATCAACATGATGTTGATATTGTTGATGATAAAACAATTTCAATTTTTAATAATAATGTTTTGCTACTAAATAACAGTAATAGGATCAGTAAAAATAATGAAATAATTTTATATGACTTTGAAAAAAATAGTTATTCAAAAAGATTCGAAAAACTTATGATAAACAAAAATGTTAATAACACAGGACATGGAGTAATAGAATATTTAAGTAATGGTTCTGCAATTATAGAAGATAGAAATTATGGAAGAATTATGCTGATAGATAAAAATAATGAATTAGTTTGGGAATTTTATAATCTTGATTCAAATAATGATGCTTATGATCTATGGTGGTCTAGAGTAATAAATGAGGATAAATCAAAAAAAATAAGGGATTTAATAAATGGTTAAATTAATTATTTTAATATTAATATTTTTAAACCTAACAACTCCAAGTAATGCTTATTTAGGTCCAGGTATCGGGGCTGGAATTTTATTGGCAACACTAGGCATTGTAGTGGCAATAATTGCTTCGATTGTTGGACTTATCTGGTTTCCACTTAAAAAAATATTTAATAAAAAAAAAGAAAAGAAAAAGAAAGTTGATTAAACAGCTTGTTCTAATATCAAATGTAATATTAATTTATGAGTTTTTATATTTTGGTCAATTAAAAAAAAAAATATTACAAAATCTTAAAATCTATAAAGTTTTATTCAGTGTTTTATTTAATAAAAAAGTTAATATTGAAAAAAAAGAAAGTAAATTTAATAAAATACTAAAAATACTTATTCTCTCTTCCTTTAAAATTTTGTTTATTTTTTTTATAATAATATTTTTTGAACTTATTTTATTAAAATATAAACTTTTAGACTTTAATTATATTTTAACTATTTTTGGATTTTTAGAAATACTTATAATATTTACAGTATATCATAAATTAAGAAATTTTTTTAAAAATGCAAAACTATAATTTAATTCAAAAATTATTTCATGATACTGTATTTAAAAGAAAAATTATAAATAAAACACTATTTGAAATAGAAAAATTATTTTTTCTAAGAAAAAATAATATAAAAAAAAATTTACATATTTTTATATCAGGTTTACCTAGGTCAGGAACAACAAGTTTATTAAATTATATTTACTTATCTGGTGATTTTGCCTCTCTAAAATATTCAAATATGCCTTTTATTTTATCACCAAATTTCTCACATTGTTTTTATAAAAAAAATTCCATAAAAAAAGAACGTGCGCATATGGATGGTATTTTTTATGATTTAAATAGTCCTGAAGCTTTTGACGAAGTTTTTTTTAAAAATAGTGAAAAGTTTATAAGAGAAGAGCTAATGAATTATATAAAACTGATAATAATTTCTGAAAAAAAAGAGAGATACTTAAGTAAAAATAATTATAATTTCAAAAGAATTGATTTAATTCAGTCAATATTACCAAATTCTATTTTTTTAATAACTATCAGGAATCCCTACCAACATTGCTATTCATTGCTTAAACAGCATCAACATTTTGTTTTACTCCAGAAAAATGACGATTTTATTAGGAGGTATATGAATTATTTGGGTCACAATGAGTTTGGTCTAAACCATTATCCTTGGAATCAACCGATTAATTTTCATGAAACTAAGGATATAAATTATTGGTTAGAACAATGGTGCTTATTTTATGAAGATATTTTTAATAAATACAAAAATAACAAGAATTGCTTGTTTGTTATTTATGAACAATTAATCAATGATGATTACATCAAAAAATTGTGCAATAAAATTAAACTTAACTTTGATGTCGTGAAAAAAAACTATTTTAAAATTTCTTATAAAAATAACAAAATAAATGTTAATCAAAACATATTAGTTAGAGCAAATGAAATATATCAAAAATTTCATAGTTAAAACTCATGCCTATCTCTATCTCTATATAAAATTTTTTTCAGTGCATAAATCAAGCCAATTGAGCTATTAGTACTGGTCAGCTGCACGCATTACTGCGCTTCCACATCCAGCCTATCAACGT
>MDTB01037147.1_pt1 | contig 48757 bp, 51 predicted proteins | sample 811161 | NCBI WGS metagenome assembly MDTB01 (sample SAMN05326650, study PRJNA326480) | marine metagenome | isolation source: seawater | place: Mediterranean Sea | collected 2009 | reverse complement strand
TGCAATTGTTGATGCCTCTTTAACAAGTGTAGTTGGAACTAACATGGGTAAAATTTCTGCTTGGTATGATAATGAATGGGGTTTTTCTAACAGAATGTGCGATATAGCTGAAAATTTGAATAAAATCTCTTAATGAGAAGTATTATAAAAGAAAAAAATCTTATAAATAAAAAAATATTATTAAGATTAGACTTAAATGTTCCTTTGGAAAATGGAAAAATAAGTGACACTACAAGAATTGATAAAATTCTTCCTACTTTAAATTTTTTAATACAACAAAAAACTAAAATAATAATTTTATCACATATCGGAAGACCAAAAGGTAAAATAGTAAAAGAGCTGTCTTTAAAACCCATAGGTGAAGATTTGAGAAAAAAATTGAATGTAAGTATAAAACTAATCACAAAAAACATTTACGAAATTAAAAATAAAGATTTCTTTGAAAAATTTGATGAAGAAGTTCTTATTTTAGAGAATATTAGGTTTTATGCTGAAGAGGAAAAAAATGATAACAACTTCGCAAAACACTTAGCAAGTTTGGGAGATGTTTATGTGAATGATGCTTTTTCCTGCTCTCATCGAGCACATGCATCAATCCATCAAATTTCCAAATATTTGCCATCTTTTTCAGGATTACAACTTGATTTAGAAGTGGCCGCTCTCAATAAAATTACTGCTGAGATAACAAAACCTATAACATGTATTATTGGTGGTTCTAAAATCTCGACTAAAATAGATATTATAAAAAATTTAATACCAAAGTTTGATAATATTATAATTGTTGGAGGTATGGCTAATAATTTTATTGAATATTTTGGAAATAATATTGGGAAATCTATAAAAGAGGAAAATTGCTATCAAATAGTTGAAGAAATTATTTCACTTTCAAAGAAAAAAGAATGCAAAATAATTTATCCTGATGACGTACGAGTATCTAAAAATTTAGATGGATCCTCTATAAATAAAGAATTAGACCAAATCTTACCAAATGAAATGATTTTAGATATTGGCCCAAAAACAATTAATAAAATAATAGATATAATTGATAATAGTAAAACGGTATTGTGGAACGGGCCAGCTGGATATTTTGAAAATCCAAATTTTGCCGTAGGAAGTATTGAAATCGCAAAAAAAATAATTGAAAATAATGAGTCAAACAAAATTTTTTCTGTTGTGGGTGGTGGGGACACTGTTTCATTATTAAATAACTTAAAAATTGTTAGTAATTTTAATTTTGTTTCAACCGCTGGTGGGGCTTTTTTAGAATATCTTGAAGGCAAAAAGCTACCTGGTATAATCGCATTAAATTGATATGTCAGAACTTAACAAAATTGCACTTAAATTAATTTCTAATGGCAAAGGTATTCTTGCGGCAGATGAAAGTAACGGAACTATGACGAAAAGACTTGAGGCAGTAAATGTGAACTCTACTCCTGAAAATAGACTTTTATTTAGAGAAACACTTTTTTCCTCCGAAAGTATAAGAGAATGCATAGGTGGTGTAATTCTTTATGATGAAACAATTAACCAAAAAACAAATTCTGGCAAATCAATTCCCGACTTAATTTCCTCTTTAGGTGCATTACCGGGAATTAAGGTTGATACAGGCACAAAAGATTTGGCAAACTCTTCTGAAGAAAAGATAACCGAGGGCTTAGACGGACTTAGAGAAAGACTGAGAAAATACTATAAACTTGGAGCAAGATTTACAAAATGGAGAGGTGTTTATTCTATAAGCGATAAATATCCAAGTAAGTTAGCAATTAACAGCAATGCTCATGCACTAGCACGTTATTCTGCTTTGGTCCAAGAAAGCAAAATGGTACCAATAGTTGAGCCAGAAGTATTGATGGATGGAGACCACTCTGCTGACAGTTGTTTAAAAAAAACGTCAGAGGTTTTAAAAAAATGTTTTGATGAATTAATATTAAATAAAGTTGATCTTTCGGGAATTATTTTGAAACCAAATATGATATTATCAGGTATCCAGTCAAAAAATAAGATCTCCAGTGAGGAAACTTCTCAAAAAACTATCGATTGTCTTAATAACTCAGTTCCTAGTGAAGTGCCTGGAATTGCTTTTTTATCTGGAGGTCAATCAGAAATAGAGGCTGTAGAAAATTTAAATTTAATAAATAGAAATAATAATACTAAATTCATAATGACCTACTCATTTGGTAGGGCGCTTCAAAAAAGTGCGTTGGAAGTTTGGTCATCAACTAATAAAGATATTCAAAAAACACAAAGTATTTTTAATCATAGAGCTAAAATGTGTACTTTGGCTGCTCTAGGAAAATGGTCAAGTGATCTTGAAAATAAATAAGGAAAAATTTATTTACCTAATTTCACCAAATAAGATAAAGAAAAACTTCTACCAAAAACTTTCTACGGTTTTAAAGAGCGGAAAAGTTGGGTTTTTTCAACTTAGACTTAAAAATTATTCGCTAAAAAAAAAAATTTTTATAGGAAAGAAAATTAGAAAAATCTGTAAAGATAATAATGTTAAATTTTTAATAAACGATGATCCTATACTCGCCAAAATGATAAATGCTGATGGTTGTCATTTAGGCCAAAATGACATGCATATTGAAAAAGCAAAGAAAATAATAAAAAATAAGATAATTGGAATTACCTGCAATAACTCGATTAGGTTAGCAAAAAAAGCTGTTAAATCAGGTGCGAGCTATATAGCCTTTGGTGCTTTCTTTGCCTCAAAAACTAAAAAAACAAAATTTAAGGCTGAAATAAACATTTTAAAAAAGGTTAGAAACTTCACCAAAACTCCAGTAGTAGCAATAGGGGGTATTAATTATGAAAATTATAAAAATCTATTATTGAACAAAGTAAATTTTTTAGCTATCTCAGGCTACATATGGAACAATAAAAAATATAAACCAGAGGAAGCTATAAGAAAATTAAAATGAAAATCAATGCAGGAGAAATCAGAGTTGGAATGCTTTTAGACTATAAAAATGATTTGTGGGAAGTTTTAAAAACTCAACATGTAAAACCAGGAAAAGGTGGAGCATTTGCACAAGTAGAAATGAAAAGTGTTGGAAAAAACACGAAATTAAATGAAAGATTCAGATCAAGTGAAACTGTTGAAAAGGCATCAGTGGAAGAAATTAAGCATAATTATTTATATAATGATGAAAATAATTATTTTTTTATGGATCCAAAAACCTTTGACCAGATTGAAATAAATAAAAATATTGTTGGGGAAAAAGGTAAGCTGTTATCTGAGAGTCTTGAGGTTTCTTTAAGCTTTCATAATGAACAAGCAATCTCGGTTAATCTTCCAAATCAGATAAACTGCAAAATAAAAACAACAGATGCTACAATTAAAGGACAAACTGTATCCTCATCCTATAAACCAGCGGTTTTAGATAATGGTATTAAAATACAAGTTCCACCATTTGTTCAGTCTGAGGATGAAATAGTATTAGATACAAGAACTTTTCAATATGTAAAGAAAGTTTAATTCATGAACTCTATTTCACCTATATTAAATGTTATGATTAAAGCTTCAGATAAAGCATCAAAAGTAATTATCCGTGACTTTGGAGAAATTGAAAATTTACGAGTTGCAAGAAAGGGTCCAAGAGATTTTGTAACAAAAACAGACAAAAAAGTTGAGAAAATTCTTATCGAAGAGCTATCAAGAGCTAAAAAAAATTACTCTTTTTTAACAGAAGAAACTGGAATAATAGAAAATAATGATAAAAACAAAATTTGGATTATTGATCCAATTGATGGGACTACAAATTTTTTGCATGGTATACCTCATTTTGCAATTTCAATTGCTCTTAAAATAGAGAACGAACTAAAAACAGCATTAATATTTGATCCAATAAAAAATGAAATTTTTTTTGCAGAAAAAAATAGTGGAGCATATTTCAATAATCATAGAATTAGAGTATCAAAAAAGAGTGATTTAGAAGAATGTTTATTTTCAACCGATCAGTTGGGTTTAAATACTGTATTTCCTAGTTTAAATATGAGGTGCACTGGATGCGCATCTCTAGATATGGCCTATGTTGGATCTGGAAGACTAGATGGGTTTTTTCATGATAAAATTCATTTATGGGATATAGCTGCAGGAATGCTTATTGTTGAAGAGGCAGGAGGAACAATAAATGATATTAGTAAATATGATGATGAAAGTATAGATATAAGAGCTGCAAGTAATAATATTTACGATAAAATGATGGAAACATTAGGCAACTTTTAATTGTTTTTATTTAACTTTTTGTTATAAGACCGCCTATGAAAAAAAACTTACATCCAGATTATCATACTATTAAAGTTGAAATGACAGATGGTTCCCAGTTTGAAACTAAATCAACATGGGGCTCAGAAGGTGAAACACTGAAGTTGGAAATCGACCCAAAATCGCATTCTGCATGGACAGGTGGAAAACAAAAAATACTTGATAAAGGTAGAGTGAGTAAATTCAATAAAAAATTTCAAAACTTTAGATCAGAAAAAAAATAATGAACGATGCACCGTTAATGCCAATGGCAACTGCTGTTTGGTTAGTTGAAAATACTTCCTTAACATTTAAACAAATATCAAATTTTTGTAAATTACATGAAGTTGAGATTCAAGGTATCGCTGACGGAGAAGTTGCAAAAGGAATAGTTGGTTATAATCCAGTAATTGCTGGACAACTCACTAAGGAAGAGATTGAGCTTTCTTCAAAAGATCCTAACAGGCTATTAACTTTAAGAGTTAATGAAATAGAAATTAAAAGTGATGAAAAAAAATCTAAAAAGTATATTCCATTGTCAAAACGTCAGGATAAACCAGACTCGGCCCTATGGTTAATTAAACAACATGCAAATCTAAAAGACTCACAAATTGCAAAATTAGTTGGAATTACAAAAAATTCAGCTACAGCTATAAGAAATAAAAGCTATTGGAATTTTAACAATCTTAATCCTAAGGATCCTGTTGCAATGGGATTGTTTACTCAAAAAGATCTTATTAAAGCAATTGAAAAAGCTGAAAAAAGAATAATCAAAGAAAAAAAAATAAAAGAGAAGTCTAATCTATCAAAATAAATGTATGAAATATAAATATAATAGACAAATAAATTATAAAGTGCTAGTTAATGCTCTTTCTGGAGGTAGTTATTAAAATAGAGGTAAAAGATAATAATATTGAACAAGCGCTTAGAGTTTTAAAGAGAAAACTTCAAAGAGATGGTTTCTTTAAAATAATAAAATTAAAAAATACATATGAGAAACCTTCTGAAAAGAAAAAAAGAATTCTTCAAGAAAATATTAAAAGGGTCAAAAAGCTAAACAAGCTTAAAAATAGAATTTAATATCGCGGGGTGGAGCAGCCTGGTAGCTCGCAAGGCTCATAACCTTGAGGTCGGCGGTTCAAATCCGTCCCCCGCAACCAATTTATGTTTTAAAATCACAAAAAAAAAAATATAATTTTAAGTTATGATAAACAGATTTTATTTTTTAATTTTTGTAGTTCTATCAATAATTTCTACAGTAATGTTCTGGGGAGATAATTTTTACTCTTATCATTTTATATTATTTATATTTTTGATATTCATCATCATCAATTATTATTTACCAAAAAAAATTCAAATAATTATATTAAATACTTTCTTGGTATTAATTGTTGTTTTTTATTGCTTTGAGATTTATTTAGTGAAAAATAAAAATAAAAAATTTAATTACTATACTAATTTAGTAAAAGTTGATGGAGATGTTAAGGTAGTTATACCTATTGAAAGTTTCTACAGTGAATTTGAAGATAAAATTCTACCTTTATCAGGAATTAGTAATTCTAAAACACTACACTGCAATGAAAATGGATACTATTCTATTTATACAAGTGACAGGTTTGGTTTTAATAATTTTGATAGTAATTATGATGAAGATGTTATTGATTACATTTTACTTGGAGATTCTTTTGTCCATGGAGCTTGCGTTAATTTTAAAAATACTTTTAGCAGTCATTTACAGAAAAATTTGGATAAAATAGTTATTAATTTTGGGTTTGATGGTAATGGAGCATTAACTAGTTATGCTGCAATAAGGGAGTTTTATCCAAAAGACACATTGGTTAAAAATGTTGTTTATTTCTTCTCAGAAGCAAATGATTTGAAGGATATTGAAAAAGAAAATAGAGATGCAACATTAAATAAATATTACAGAAATGACAAGTTCACAAACAATTTAGTAAACAATATAGAAAAATATAATTTTGAAATAAACGAAGTGATGAAAAAAAAAATTAAGGAGTTCTCTCGACATACAAATGTATATTTTAATTTTTTTACATTAAAAAATATAAGAGATTTGATTATGCCATATTTTTATATTCAAAATATTTTATTCGATGAAAAAGTAATTGATAAAAACGATAAATTTGATTTTTATATTCAAAATATTTTATTCGATGAAAAAGTAATTGATAAAAACGATAAATTTGAAAATTTTAATAAGGTAATGAGTATTATTTTAAAAATAAAAGCCTTTAGTGAAATGAAAAATAGTAATTTTATCATAGTGTATTTACCTTCATGGGAATTTTATAAATCGAGAAATAAAGATATAAAAAAAAATTATGATTTGTTAATTGAGTTTTTTGATGAAAATAAAATAAATTACATTGATATTACAAATTTATTTAATAATTTAGAAAAACCACTAGATTTTTTTTCAAATAAAAATAAAAATTCTCATTATAATGAAGAAGGTTATAAACTAATCTCCAATTATATCTCTGGACAATTATTATTAATGAATTAAATTTATTTTATTTTTAATTTCATATGTTAGGTAATTTTGATTATGTTAGATAGAAAGAAGTTTTTAAGAGTTCCTTATGGGCTTAGCGTCCATGGCAATGAAGAAATTCAGGCTGTTACAGAAGTTTTAAAAAATTCAACTCAAATGGGGAAGAATGTTTATAAATTTGAAAAAAAAATAGCTAAACTTTTTAATAAAAAATATGGCTTGATGGTAAACTCTGGTTCATCAGCAATACTTCTTGCAATGGAGACCTTAAATCTCCCTGAAGGAAGTGAAATTATCACTCCTGCACTTACTTTTTCAACAACAGTTTCATATATTGTAAGAAACAATCTTGTACCGGTATTTGTTGATGTAAAAGAAGGAACTTATTGTATCGATGAAAGCAAAATAGAGAAGCTTATAACAAACAAAACTAAAGCTATCGTTGCTCCTCACTTAATGGGTAATATAGTTAACTGGAAAAAATTGTATCCTATACTAAAAAAAAGAAAGATTTTAATTGTTGAGGACTCAGCTGATACTTTAGGTGCTACATACCAGGGAAAATCTACAGGTTACTATGCAGATATAAGTATTACTAGCTTTTATGGATCACATATAATTAATTGTGCTGGAAATGGGGGAATGGTCTGTTTTAACAATTTAAAACTTTATAAAAAAGCTAAACTTCTTCGTTCTTGGGGAAGAAGTTCCTCACTATTTGATGAAAATTCCGAAAAAATAGAAAATAGATTTAATATAAAACTAGATGGCATCAAATATGATAAAAAATTTGTATTCGAGGAGATTGGACACAACCTTGAACCATCTGAACTAGGTGCTGCTTTTGGATTAGTTCAATTAAAAAAACTAAAAAAAAATCTAATAATAAGAGAAAAGAATTTTAATTTACATACCAATTTTTTAAAAAAATATTCTGAATATTTTATACTTCCCAAACAATTACCTGGATCAAGATCAGGTTGGTTAGCTTATCCAATTACAATTTCTCAAAAAGCACCTTTCACTAGAACAAATATGCAGATTTTTTTAGAAAAAAAAAACATTCAAACAAGGGTAGTTTTTACTGGAAATATTTTAAGACAACCTGGATTTAAAAATATTAAAGCTAAAAAGGCTAAAGAAGGTTATCCTGAGGCAGATAATGTAATGAAAAATGGTATTTTAATTGCTTGTCATCATGGCTTAACAACTAAAATGATCCTTCATATTCAAAATTCGATTGATGAATTTATAGCAAAATATACTTGATTTAAATTCTAAACTTAGCTTTTTTACTGTCATCTAAAAATGTTTTGACAGTTTCCTTTGTAAGTAAATCAAAAGATTTTCCAAATTTTTCAATTTTTTCAATAATATTGGGCGGTATAGTAATTAAATGACAGCCTATTTGTTTTGCTTGAAGATAATTATAAGGTTCTCTTACGCTAGCCCACAAAATTTTTACGTTTTTATATTTTTTTGAGATAGATATACTTTTCTTAAATTCAGGTATAGGGTCTTTTCCTGCATCACCTGACCGACCAGCAAATATAGAAATTATAACTTTTGATTTTTTGTTTATCACTTTTAATAACTTTGCTGTTTGATTTGAACTATAGACTGCTGTAATATTTAACTTTATATTTAAGTTATTTAATTCTCTTATGATTTTACCCATAAAATAACCTTTTGAGTTTATAATAGGAACCTTTACATAAACATTCCTTCCCCAGTTTTTAATTATTAAAGCTTGTGTTTTAATAGATTCATAATCATCACCAAAAACTTCTAGAGATACAGGTTTATTGTTACAAATAGTAAGAATTTTTTTTGAATACGTTTCATAGTCCTTAGCCCCAGCTTGTTTCATTAAACTTGGATTAGTGGTAAATCCTTCAACTATTTTTTTTTTACTAAATTTTCTTATCAATTCAAGATCAGCAATATCACAGTAAATCTTTGTATTTAAACTCATGATTACAAGTTTTTTGTAATATCTTCTGTCATTTTTTTTGCATCAGCGAAAAGCATCAATGTATTTTCTTTATAAAAAAGATCGTTATCAATACCAGCATATCCTGGTGAAAGACTTCTTTTTACAAATAAGACTGATTTACATTTTTCAACGTCTAAAACTGGCATTCCATATATTGGACTTTGTGGATCTGTTTTTGCAACTGGATTAGTTACATCATTTGCACCTATCACAAAAGCAACATCAGCGTTAGCAAAATCATTATTAATCTCCTCTAATTCAAAAACTTCATCATAGGGAACATTTGCCTCAGCAAGTAAAACGTTCATATGTCCTGGCATTCTTCCAGCAACTGGGTGAATGGCATATGAAACTTTAATATCATTCTTTTTAAGTGTATCAACCATCTCTCTTAAAGCATGTTGTGCTTGAGCTACAGCCATTCCATAACCTGGTACTATTATTACTGAAGAGGCATTTTTCATCAAGAAAGCAGCGTCATCAGCATTCCCACTCTTAACTGGTCTCTGCTCTTTACCTTTAGATTGATTAGTTTGATCGGTCGCTCCAAACCCTCCAAGTATTACATTAAAAAAAGATCGGTTCATGCCTTTACACATAATGTATGATAATATTGCACCAGAAGACCCGACTAGAGCACCTGTTATTATTAATGCAGTATTTTCCAATGTAAAACCAATACCTGCTGCTGCCCAACCAGAATAAGAATTAAGCATAGAAATAACTACTGGCATATCAGCACCTCCGATAGGAATAATAAGAAGAAAACCAATTAGAAAAGATACTGCTAGTAAAATCCAGAACAAGTTAGATGACTGTGTGGAGCAAAGTAAATATATTAAAACTATTATAGATATCAATATAAGAGCGTTTAGTGCGTGCTGACCCTTAAAAGTTATAGGTGAACCTGACATAATTCCTTGAAGTTTTAAAAAAGCTATGATTGACCCTGAAAATGTTATTGCACCAACGGCAGCTCCAATCGACATTTCTATTAAGCTTCCAAGCTTTATTTTTCCAGGATATCCTAAATTAAAAGCCTCTGGATTTAAGAATGCTGATATTGCCACAAATACTGCTGCTAGACCAACTAAACTATGGAAACCAGCAACTAATTCGGGCATGGCTGTCATAGGAATTTTATAAGCAATAAATGCACCTATTATACCTCCTATCAATAAAAAGATTAATACTAGAACTAATCCACTTTGAAAGTTTCCTATAGATAGAAATGTTACTGTTATTGCTATTATCATTCCTAGGATACCAAAAAAATTTCCTTTTCTAGATGTTTCAGGGGAAGATAAGCCTCTGAGTGCTAAAATAAATAACACACCAGAAATTAGGTAAAAAATTGCTGATAAATTTCCAGATATCATTATTTATCCTTTTTCTTTTTTTTGTACATCGCAAGCATTCTTTGTGTTACCAAAAAACCTCCAAATATATTTATTGCTGCAAGTGATATAGCTAAAAATCCAAATATACTTGATGAATTAAAAATACTTGCAGAATTACCCGATAAACCAGCAATTATTGCTCCAACAATTATCACTGATGATATTGCGTTTGTTACTGACATTAAGGGTGTATGTAATGATGGTGTTACGCTCCATACGACATAATAACCTATAAATATTGAAAGAATAAATATACTTAATCTAAATATAAAAGGATCTATTTCCATATTTTATTTTATTAATGTTTTTTCAATTATTTCGTCTTCTAAGTTTATATTTAATTTATCTTTCTCTTTACCAAATAAATTTAAAACAAAGTTAAAAATATTTTTTGCATATAAACTAGAGGCTGAAATTGGTAATTTATTTAGAATATTAGAATCTCCCATAATTTTAATTCCATTCCTATCAACAACAGTATCTTTTTTTGTGGACGATGTGTTTCCACCTTGAATAGCAGCTAAATCATAAATTACTGAACCAGGTTTCATATTATCAATCATATTATCCTTTATAATTATTGGTGCTTTATTTCCTGGAATTAATGCAGTGCATATTACTATATCTATTTTTTTAAGAGTCTCACTAAGTAATTCTTCTTGTTTTTTTTTAAATTCATCAGATGTCTCTTTTGCATAGCCTCCATCGGTTTCAAGATTTTCAGAGTCCTCTACAGTTAAGAATTTTCCACCTAAACTTTCAACCTGTTCTTTTGAAGCCGTTCTAACATCTGTGGCATAAACAATCGCACCCATTCTCTTTGCAGTTGCTATCGCTTGGAGGCCTGCTACCCCCGCTCCAACTACCATTACTTTTGCTGCGGGAACTGTCCCAGCTGCTGTCATCATCATTGGAATAGCCTTTTGAAAATAAGCAAAAGATTCAATAACAGCTTTGTAGCCTGCTAAATTTGCTTGCGAGGAAAGTATATCCATTGATTGAGCTCTTGTAATTCTTGGGAGTAATTCTAAAGAAAATATGTTAATTTTTTTTGCTACTAGAGCATGTATTTTATCTTTGTTAATGAATGGATTAAATACACCAATTAATGTTTGATCTTTGTCCATTAACAAATTTACTTCTGGGGAAGGTAGGCCTAATTGAAGAATAATATTTGCTTTAGTAATGATCTCTTTTTCATCTTTATAAATTTTCACGCCTAAGTCTGTATAATCGAGATCATTAATACCTAGATGTTTTGCATAATTTTCTGATAATGAAACTTGAAAACCAAGTTCTATATATTTTTTTGCAGTCTCTGGGGTGATAGCTATTCTTTTCTCAAATTCTTTATTTTCTGAGATTGATGCTATAATCATTTTGGATACTTAGACTATTTCTGTCTTGCTTTAAATTTAGGATTTTTTTTATTAATTATATATACTCTACCTCTTCTTCTCACTAATTTAGAATTGAGATCTCTTTTTTTCAGGGATTTAAGTGAACTTGCTATTTTCATATTTAAATTTTAGTCTTAATAAACGATGTTACATAATCTTTCAAACTTATTTTTCCAAATCTTTTAAATATTCTATTATTTACAGACAAATTCGTTAAGGCTGAGGCAAATCTCTCACCTTCTCGTTGTGGTAAGTACCTTATTTTAGTTTTAAACATTTTTGCCACTTCAATAATTTTGTAGGATTTTTTGTTAGAAATACTGTAGTGACTGCATCGATTTTTAATCCACGCTTCATAACATACTTCAACTGTATCTTTTATATGTGTAAATCTTCTAGATTGCGTACCAGGCTTTACTATTGAAAGAGGATTTCCATTTATAAACTGATCTTCAAATACACCAATTACAGTAGCCATTTCTCCTTTACAAATTTGTCTTTGACCATAAACATTATAAAAGTAAACTATTTCGAATTTAAAGTTAAACCATTTTTTTAGATTTTCCAATAATTCAAGATTTTTAGATTTTGTAAATGCATAAGGAGATAAATTTTTATCATTGCCATTATTACCTAGGCTTGCTGAAGTTGCAGAATAAATTAATTTTATTTTGTTATCCAAACAAAACTTAAAAACTTCTTTAGTTCCAATGGAATTTGAATCAAAGCATTTATTAAAATACTTAAAACTTTGAAAAATTCTGGCAAATTCACCAAAATGGAAAATACAATTTATCTCATTTTTATATTTATTTAATATCTTGAATATTTTTGATGTATTTCCTTTTATATATTTTACTTTCCTAGATATAATATGATTTTTCTTTGAACCACTTGAGTAATTATCAAGACTAATAATATTATATTTAGTTTTTTTAACTAAAAACTCAATAAGATTTGATCCAATAAAGCCAGCTCCACCAGTAATGACAATATATTTTTTCATGTGGATTTTAGCCTGGCAACGTCCTACTCTTCCGTGTCTTAAGACAAAGTACCATCGGCGCAGAAAGGCTTGACTTCCGAGTTCGGAATGGTATCGGGTATAACACTCTCGCAATAATCACCAGGCAAGGTTTTATACTAATAAAAATTCAATCTGTAAAGAAGTCTTAATAACAATTAAAGACTTAATTATTGTTGAAATTAAACAAATAAAGTTTCTAATCAAATTTAAAATTAATAGCTTCTTGTAAATTTATTTGAATTCTCACCAGAGTTAATTTGACCTTCAATCCATTTATAAGTTTTTATTAAACCATCTTTCAGCTTTATACTAGGAGTCCAATTTAAATCTTTATCAATTTTTGAATTATCGCTTGACCTGCCCCTTACACCTTTGGGCTTGTCTAAGAGATAAGTTTTTTTAACCTTATAATTTGCTATATCTTCAATTATTGAAATCATTTGATTAATACTTACTTGTTCATCACTTCCCAAATTATAAACATCTTTTAATTTTGAGTTGAAAATTTTTTTTGTACCATCAAGACAGTCATCTATAAACATAAAGCTTCTTGTTTGTTCGCCATCGCCCCAAACATCAATATCTTTAACTTTATTAATTTTTGCTAAACAAATCTTTCTGGATAATGCTGCTGGAGCTTTTTCTCTTCCTCCATCATATGTTCCTAATGGCCCATAAACGTTATGATATCTAACAACTCTTGTCTCTAAACCAAAATCCTCTGTAAAATGTCTGCACATTCTTTCACTAAAAAGTTTTTCCCATCCATAGCCATCTTCTGGTTGTGCGGGGTATGCGTCCTCTTCCTTTAAGCCTGGCACAAATATCTCTTTTTGCTTACTTGCATTATAAACACAAGCACTAGATGAAAAGAAATATTTTTTGATATTATTCTTTAAACATGCTCTTAATAAATTTGTGTTAATTAAAACAGAGAGCATACATTCAGCTTTATTATTTTCTATAAATCCCATGCCACCCATATTACAAGCCATATTATAGATATAATCTACTCCTTCAGTTACTTTTAAACAATTGTCATAATCTTTAAGATCCAGAGAATAATTTTTATTTTGGTCAAATATCTGAAACCAAAATTCTAAAGGTTTTATGTCTACACATACAACTTCGTGTCCTTCTTTGATTAGAGAATCCACCAAGTGACCCCCTATAAATCCACCTGCACCTGCTATTAAATATTTCATAAATATTTTATTTACTTAAAATTATTTAGGTCCATATAATTTATCTAGATAATTTTCCGAACCTACTTTACCTATTATTCTAGAGCTAATAAAACTGTTGTAAACAAAAATTTTTTTATTATTTTTTTTTGAACTTAAAATCTCATTGATCCATGATCCAAAACCACCATCTTGGAGATGATTTTCAAATGTTATTATTTCCTTAAATTTAGTTAATTTTTTAAATTGTTGGTTTTTTAATTTCATACCCCAGATTGGGATTGAATACCAATTATAATTAAAATTTTTTTTTTTTAAATACTTTATACAATTGCTATATGTAGATCCTGTGGAAAGTAAAAGTTTGTCAGACTGTTTACCACTTCTCTTTAAATACCATTCTCCAGGTTTTAGAATTTTTTTTACAATATTAGTATTTAAATCTAAGGACTTATCCAACCTAAGATATGATGGTTGTGGATTTTTAAAAAGATAATCTAATGAATTAATCAATTCATTATTATCAGATGGAGAACAAATAATGGTGTTAGGAAATGAACGAACTAAGGCAAAATCTTGTATTCCATGATGAGTATAACCCAGATTACCATAACCAACTCCAGAGCCAACTGATACAATAGTTACTGGAAGATTATGATAATCAACATCATTTCTTATTTGTTCAGCGCATCTAAAAGTTGGGAAGTTTGCAATTGAATAAACAAATACATGAAATCCTTTTAAGGCTAATCCTGATGCTATTCCCATCATTGATTGTTCCGATACTCCAGCATTAAAAAACCTATCAGGAAATTTTTCTTTAAAGGGTTCGATTACTTTAAAACCTAAATCTCCAACTATGAGAACGATTTTTTTATTTTTTTTTGCTTCCCTAGTGAGTTTTTCAATGAATAAATTCCTCATTTAACTTAGCTGATCTATGCCCTTTTTTAATTCATTATCGTTAGGAGATTTATAGTGCCATAAAACTTTATTTTCCATAAAACTTACTCCTTTTCCTTTTATTGTATTAGCAATAATGACTTTTGGCCTATTTGTCTTTTTTATAAATGCCTTGTAAATCTGTTCGTAGTTGTGACCATCAATTTTAATTACACTAAAACCAAATGCCTCAAACTTTTTTTTTAAGGGCTCTAGTTTAATAGTTTTATTTACAAAATCTAAACTTTGAATTTTATTGTAATCTATAATAATTATTAAATTATTTAAATTTTTATGAGCAACAAAGAGAAGGCTTTCCCAATTTGATCCTTCATTTAGTTCTCCATCACTCATTAATACGAATACTTTTTTTTTTTTTAAATTTTTAATTTTGTATGAAAGTGCAATACCTGAGGCAATAGGTAAACCATGTCCCAATGACCCTGTCGAGATCTCAACTCCTGGGACTTTATGACTTGAGTGTGACATTAAAATAGAATTATTTTTTCCATAACTCTCCAATTTTTTCTTAGAAAAATAATTTAATTCATTTAATAAACAATAGTGTGCTAAGCATGCATGTCCTTTGCTTAAAATAAAAGTATTATTATTTTTTTTCATAAATTTAAAATAAATAACAATTATTATATCAACTATTGAAAGTGAGCTTCCAATGTGAGACGATTTTGATTTATGAGAAATATATAAAATTTTACGTCTTATTTTTTTTGCGATATTCATTAAATTTCTCATTAAATGTAACTTAAACTACAATAAACATTTTGAATATAGAAAAAAATTTGATTTAATATTTTATTTTTTACAAGTGCATAAGATAAATAAGATTAATTAAATTCACTCACTAAACTATAACATATTGATAGATAATACTGGATATTAAAAAAGAAGAAAAATAGATTAGAAAAAAATATATAAGTTGGCTGATGTGGTCTAATTTTAAGAAGTTTTTCTCTGAAAACATTAATGCTAAAATTAAAAAAATTGGATCAAAGTATTCTTGAAATATAAAATTTAATTTTAAAAAAAGTATTAAGTGTAAGAATATATATAATAAGATTTTCCAATTTTTATTAAAAATATTTATTAATAATAAAAAAGATAAAAAAGAAATAAAAATTGTAAAATATTTTATAAATTCTTGGGGTAATAAAAAATATAATAATTTATTTATTGCTCCTCCAGCATAATAGTTAGCTTCAAAATGATAAAATAAAAAAAAGAATAAAATTATTAATACAACTAGAATAATGTATTTTTTTTTATTAAAATTAATCCACTCAAATTTAAATAAAAAAATTGCAAATGGCAAAAGATAGATAAGTATTATATTGAAAATTAGAGGAATATTATTGAGATTTATTGTTTCGATTCTAACTTGAGAGCCTGGAGAAGGAGGAACTATTCCATTCCATTTAATTAAAAAAAATAGTGATGGTGCAATTAATACTAATGAGAGAATTAACAAAATAAAATTTCTATTATTGAATATTTTCTTAAAATTAAAAAAATCTATTAATATTATAAAATAAAATATCAAGTAATTGCTTCTAGAATAAAATGCCAATGAGCTAAATATCAGAACTAATACCATTGAGGAGTAATTTTTTTTAAAATTATTTAAAATAAAAAATGTGAGTACAACAAAAAAAATTGCTAAATTTTCCTCAAGTGCGTTAAAGGCTGATGTTCTAAAATATGGGCTTAATAAAAGTAGAGATGAAAGCAAAAATATTAGATCGTTACGAATATATACATATTTCTTTTTTAACGTGATAAGAAATAATAAAAATGTGAAAATGGAAATTGTAAAATTTATAAATCTAATTTTTTCTAATGATAAATCATTAAAAATTGTAGAATATATTAAATAATATAGAGGAAGAGATGTGGACTCGTATTTAGTCCAATCTATTTCAAAAAATTTCGAATTATCAATTAAATTAAAATTGTTAAGGATATGTATTTCGTCAATTTCTCCTCCTCCCGAATTCTCTCCAATATAAAATCCAAAGAAAAAAGATAATAAAATAAAAGTAAAAATTGTATAATTTAAAAATTGTACTTTATTTTTTACTTCAATCAAAATTTACTCTCTCTTTTTCAATTACGAGAGGTAAATTTCTTGATTGTGTATTTATATTCAATACATATTCACCGATAATTCCAAGGAAAAAAATTTGAAAAGCTCCAAAAATAAAAAAACCAATAACGATTGGTGCAATTCCCATTTGAAATTTTTCCCAAAAAATTAATTTCATAAAAAAATAGAAAAGAGCAGTCAAAACTGATACTATTGTTAGAAACATTCCAGTGATTGTAAGAATTCTAATTGGAAACTTTGAGTGTTTTATTATTCCCAACATTGCTAAATCGTATAATGTGTAAAGATTATTTTTGGTTTTGCCATACTTCCTGATTGGTTGTTTAAAATCTAGATATTTTATATTTCCACCAATTTCATATATTAAACCTCTAAAATAAGGATATGGGTCATTTATTTTTTTTAGGTTTTGTATAAATTTTTTATCAAAAATACCAGAACCTGTAGTATTTGATGGTAATTTAATATCTGAAATCCTATTTAAAAAACTATAAAAAAAACTCCTTATAAAAAACATTAATTTATTTTCTTCACTTTTTTCTTTTTTTAGAAGAACGACATCAGCTCCCTCCTTCCACATAGAAAGCAGTTTTCCAATAAGCTCAGGCGGATCCTGAAAATCAGCGTTAATTAAAATTGATGCGTCTCCTTTTGTTTGCATTAAACCATAAAAAGGAGATCTTAAATGACCATAATTTTTATTATTAATAATTAATCTAATTTTTTTATTTTGTTTTATTAAATTTTTAACAATTTTTGCTGTATTATCTTCGGAATGATTGTCAATCACAATAATTTCATAATCAAATTTATTATTATCTATATTATTGATTATTTTTTCAATTAATTCAGAAATATTTTCTTCCTCGTTATAAGTTGGTATAAGAATTGAAATTAAATTCATAAAAATATAAAATTGGAATAAGTATAAAATTATGTCAATTAAACTAAATTACAAGTTCTTTGTATATTTTTTTGTTTTATTGATTTTTTCATTATCTTTACTAAAAATTTTAGACTTAATATTGCAAAAAAAGTACGGTCTTGGAACTCCTTTAATTTATAAGTACTCAAATGTGGTTGGTTATATAATTGAACCTAATCAAAAACTTAGAAGATTAGGAAATAAAATTATAATCAATCAAGAAGGTATGAGATCAGATAATTGGAAGGAAGATAGTCCTAATAACATTCTTTTTTTTGGAGATAGTGTGACTTATGGGGGTTCAGTCGTTTCAAACGAAGATTTGTTCTCAGAAAGGGTTTGTGATAATCTCAGTAAATTAAAAAAAAATAATTTCAGTTGTGGAAACTATGGAGTAAATGGTTACAGTCTGGATGCTATTTCTAGAAAAATTAAATTTAATAAAAATACAAAAAAAGCAAATTTAATTATAGTTACTTTAGTGGCGAATGATTTAATAAGAGGTTTCCATCATATAATTAGCCAACCATTTTGGTCAAAAAAGATTGAAAATATGTATCCTGCTATTACAGAGGCTGCATTTATTTATATAGACAGTTTTAGATATAAAACTAAATATAAATTTGAAAATGAACTCTTGGAAAATCAAATTGAATATTTTGAATTTATAGTAGAAAGTTTTTCAGATATATTAGAAAATACAGGATTAGACTATATTGTTTTATATTCACCTGAAAAAAATGAATTATTACAAAATCCAAATAAATATTTTTTAATTAAAAATATTTTAAAAGAAAATATCAATAATTTTTATGATTTATCAGAATATCTTAATAAAGAAGACACTTACATTTATATGGATGGTGTACATCTAAATAAAAAAGGACATAATAAATATTCTGAATTAATTTCAGAAATTATTTTATCAAGATAAAGTAATTAGATGAAATATTGTCTAATATAATTTCTAATTTGATTAATTGTTATTTGTAATTTATTTTTATCTTTACATTGATACCAATTGTTAACATTTTCCAAAGTGTTTCCAACATCAATCTTTTGTTGCCAATTAAGATATTTTTTTGCTTTCCTACTATCTAATATTAAAATTTTTGTCTCTTTAAATTTTTTTTTATTTTTATTAATTGATAATTTTACTTTATTATCTAATAATTTATTAAGTTTATTTATAAGTTTTAAAACACTTATTGAGTCCTTTGCATTGGGTCCAAAATTCCATATGATTTTTTTCTTTGTAATATTTTCTTGATAGGCTTTTTTAGCTAGCAATATATATCCAAAAATTGGTTCAATTACATGCTGCCAAGGCCGAATATGTTCAGGATTTCTTATATACAATTTTTTTTTATTTATAAGTGATTTATAAAAATCAGGTATAATTCTATCTTTAGAATAATCACCACCACCAATTACGTTTCCAGACCTAGCGACAGTAACAGAAAAATTTTTTTTGTAATTTAAAAATTATTGAGCATAACTTTGTGCAATTATTTCTGAAACTACTTTTGAGCTACCATATGGATCTGTGACACCAATTTCATCTGTTTCTTTAAAATTTGTAATTTTGTTACCTGTCTTATAAACTTTATCGGTGGTTACTATTACTGCAGTACCTTTATATTTTAAATTTCTTATTATCTCTAATAAATTTAATGTTCCTAATGAGTTTACTTTAAAATTATTATACGGATCTCTATAAGACTCAAGAACCAGAGGTTGAGCAGCTAAATGAAAAATTATATCTGGTTTAAATTTAATTATACTTTTTTTTAATTCTTCAAATTCTAAGATATTTTTATAATTGTTGTATTTAATTTTTTTTTGAAGATTTAACTTTTTAAATATACCGTTTTTTACAGGTGGTAAAGAGTATCCTGAAATTTTTGCACCAAGTTCATTTAAAGTAAGAAGTAACCAAGATCCCTTGAAACCTGTGTGGCCTGTAATAAAAACTTTTTTACCTTTCCAAAAGTTCCTAAATTTATTCATTCCATTTTTTCCAAGGAACTTTTTTAGAAGACCAAATATCTTCTAATTTGTTTTTATCATTCAAAGTATCCATCGGTGACCAAAATCCTTTATGCTTAAATGCTTTTAACTGTTTATTTTTAGCTAAATTTTCAAGAGGTTCTTTCTCCCAAATAGTACTATCATCATTTATATAAGAAAAAATTTTTTTACTAAGCACAAAAAAACCACCACTTATCCAATTTCCATCTCCATCTGGTTTTTCTTGAAATTTTTTTACATAATCATTGCTCAAATTGATTGCTCCAAACTTACCTGATGGTTTGACAATACTCACAGTTGCAAATTTTTTATGTAACTTATGAAATTGAATAAGTTTTTTTAAATCTATGTCACTCAAACCATCTCCGTAAGTTAAGCAAAAATTTTTTCCATTAATATATTTTTTAATTCTTTTTATTCTTCCCCCTGTTTGAGTTTCAAGTCCAGTATCTACTATTGTAATTTTCCAGTCTTCTTTTTTCCTTTTAAAATATTTACGTGAGTTATTTTTTAAATCTATTGTGATGTCTGAAGTATGTAAATTGTAGTTATAAAAAAATTCTTTTATTAGTTGACCCTTATAGCCTACACAAATAATAAATTCATTAAAACCAAATGAAGCATAAAACTTCATGATATGCCAAATTATTGGCATGTTTCCAATTTCTACTAATGGTTTAGGTTTTAAATTGGACTCTTCACTAATTCTTGTACCTTTACCACCAGCTAGTATAACTAATTGCATATAAGAACTTTTACATTAAATAAATTTAATTTAAATATAAATATATGAAAAAAAACAAAATTTTTTTTTCAATTGTTACACCAACCTTAAATAGTAAAAAGTTTGTAAAAAAAACTATTTTAAGTATACATAGACAAAAATTTAAAAATTTTGAGCACATAGTAGTTGATGGCAAATCAAATGATGGAACGATAGAAATTTTAAGAAATTTAAAGAAAAAATATAAATTTAAATTAATTATTAAAAAAGATAAATCAATGTACGAAGCCTTAAGTAATGGTTTTAAAGTATCAAGTGGCTTATATTTTTATTGGTTAAATTCAGATGATTTTTTTATAAATGATTCTGTCCTTTCGAACCTTTACAAGGTTTTAATAAAACATAAGTTTAATTGGGCAAATGGTAGGGCTGCTATTTTTAATCAAAAAACAAAAAAAATTTACAAATGGATACCTCTTGTCTATCCTAAATTTGTTTTTAGATATAATCTGAATCACAAATATGCTTGGGGTTTTGTTCAACAAGAAAATACAATTTTTTCAAAAAATCTATACAAAAAAGTTGGTGGGTTAAATAAAAATCTTAAAATGGCTGGAGATTATAATCTATGGAAAAAATTTTCAAAATATGAAAAACTTAATCCTATTAACGTACAAATATCTGCTCATAGAAAATGGGATCAGCAACTGACTGATTTAGAAAAATACTATAAAGAAATTAATATAAAAAAAGGTGTAATAAATATATTTTACCCAATAAGGTTCTTGGTTTCATTAATTTATTATCCATTTATTTTTTTTAGAAAATAAAATCTATCTTACAAAGTTTTAAAATAGTTATAATAAGACCTTATACCTTTTTCTGAACTTAATTTTATCTTTGCTTTCCATCCATGAGATTTAAGAATGTTATTAGATAACTTTCTTTTTAATACGCCATCTGGATATTTTGAATTAAATACTATTCTGCCTTTAAATTTAGTAATTTTTCTTATTAATTTACTGAGATTTTTAATATTAATATTATCAGCTCCCGAAACATTAATTATAGATCTCTTAATTTTTTTATTAATACAAAAAAGAATTGCGCTTGCTAAATCATTAACATGCAAAAATTCTCTTTCCGCAACTCCTGTACCCCACACCTCTACAGTTTTCAAATTATTTATTGCAGCAAGATGAAATTTTTTTAACAAAGCAGGCATAACATGGCTAGATTTTAAATCAAAATTGTCTCCCTCTCCATACAAATTAGCTGGCTGAAGAGTTATAAAATTTTTTTTATATTTTCTGCTTATATATTCGCAATATTTAAGAACAACAATTTTTGCAAGAGCATACCCTTCATTGGTCGGTTCAAGTTTTGAAGAAAGAAGGTAATCTTCTTTAATCGGTTGTTTTGATTTCTTTGGATATATACATGCTGATCCTAAGTTAATAAAATTATTTATATTATTTTCAAAACAAGCTTTTGCTAAATTTAAGCCTATTAAGGAATTGATATAAAGATAATCATCCTGAAATCTTGAGTTGTCTAATATCCCTCCAACTTTCCCAGCAGCATTTATAACTACTTCCGGTTTATTTTTTTTTATAAACTTGTTAACGTCAATTTGATTTGTTAAATCTAATGAATTTCTCTTACACTCTATTACAGTAAAATTTTTCTTTTTAATCAACCTATAAACTGCTGATCCCACCATACCTTCTTGACCAGCAATATAAATTTTTCTTTTATATTTTTTCATTTAAACCAGTTTTTTTAATATCACTTATCAACATTTCTTTAGCCAGTGAATGTATGGTAATTTTTGGCTTCCAATTCAATAGTGTTTTTGCTTTTGATGAATCCCCTTTTAAAACATCTACTTCGTTTGGTCTGAAATACCTTTTGTTAACTTTTAATAAGATTTGATTATGTTCTAAAAACTTATATTTGTTTTTATTAAATCCTTTAAGTACAGCTTTTTCATTTAAACCTCTGCCTGACCATTTAATTTTCAAATTTAAAATTTTACAGCATAAAGAAAAAAAATATTTTATAGAATAATTCTTTCCTGTTGAAATTACATAATCATCAGGTTTTTTTTGTTGAAGAATTAACCACTGCATTAATGCATATTCTTTAGCATGTCCCCAGTCTCTTAAGGAATATAAATTGCCTAATTCTAAGTTTTTATCTAAACCAGCTAGTATTCGAGACAACCCTATTGTAATTTTTCTTGTTACAAATGTTTCACCTCGTCTTGGAGACTCATGATTAAACAGTATACCGTTACAAATATACATGCCATAAGCTTCTCTGTAATTTTTTGATATCCAATAAGAAAATAATTTTGAGGTTGCATATGGACTTCTCGGATAAAAAGGAGTTTTTTCGTTTTGCTTTGATCTTTGAATTAAACCATATAACTCTGAAGTTGAGGCCTGATAGATTCTCACTTTTTTTTTTATTGATCTTACTGTTTCAATTATATTTAGAAAACCAATTGCGTTAACTTGCGATGTATACTCTGGCATTTGGAAACTTACGGCGACGTGGCTTTGCGCGGCCAAATTATAAATTTCATCAGGCCTAATTTTAACTAAGAGACTATTTATACTAGAGCGATCAGTCAAATCTCCATAGTGTAAAAAAAATTTATTCTTATAAGCCTTGTCGTAGTATAAATGATCAACTCTTTCAGTGTTAAAAGAGGAGGATTTTCTTTTTAAACCATGAACTATATAGTTTTTTTTTAATAATAGTTCCGCAAGATAAGATCCATCTTGGCCTGTAATTCCAGTAATAAAAGCTATTTTATTTTTCATACAATAAACATATAAGATTTATTTATAATTACTTTTAAATTTTATGCATCCAAAAATTTCAATTATAACAGTGTGTAAAAATTCAGAGGATACAATTCGATATACATTAAACTCAGTAAAATCTCAAACTTATAGAAATATAGAACATATAATTATTGACGGCTTATCAAATGATCAAACAAAAAATATAATAAAAAAATATATCCGCACAGAACCAAATATACCTATCACTTATATCAGTGAGTTAGATGATGGTATATATGATGCAATAAATAAAGGAATTAAAAATAGCACTGGAAAGTATATATCAATTTTAAATGCTGATGACATTTATCACTCAAATAATTCTTTAGAGAGCGCAATAGAGATTATGGAAAAAAAACCTGATAATGATATTTTTTTCTTCAGTTTAACTTTCTTCAGAGGAAGAAACTTTTCGAAGATAGCTAGATATTACCCATCTAAAAATTTTAAAAAATGGATGTTAAATTTTGGAATAATACCACCTCACCCAGCATCCATAATAAAGAAAAAAATATATGAAAATTATGGTTTTTATAATAAACGATACAAAATATCTGGGGATTTTGATTTTTTTGTAAGATTAATTAAAATTCATAATCTGGATTTTATCAAATACGAAAAAAACTTAGTAAGAATGAAAACAGGGGGAGCAAGTGGGAAAAATTTTTTTTCTTATTACATTTCTTTTAAAGAAAATTATTTATCGTTAAAAAACAATAATCAAATAGCTAGTATAACTTTATTATTACTTAAAATACCAAGTAAAATTTTACAATATTTTCTTTTTAATCAGAAAAAAATTAATAAAGATTTTGTTTTATTCCACAATATTGTTTCAGAATTTGTAGTTCAAAAGAAAATTAAATTAGTAAAAAATTTAAATAATATTTTTCAGAAAAATTTTGTACTTTCAGGTCTTAATTTAGCATTTTTAGGCTATTACTTTAATAAAGATGTTAAACTCTATGAAAGTTTATATCATTGGCCTGACGGTGTATTTTCAAAACTTTTAGGAACAAAAAAAATGAAAAAAATCCCAGGAAGAAAAATATTAAGTGAAATGATCTTACCAGATTATATAAAAAAAATTCATGTGCTTGGCAAATTAAGCGATAAATCTAAAAATTATCTTAAGGAAAAATATAATATAAATGTTACTTCTACGGAATTACCTTTTGGTCCCACATCTGAAATTGTAAAATTTATTCCAAAAAAATTAGATGAGGATTCTCTAATTTTAATAACTTTGCCTACACCAAAACAAGAAATAATTGCTGAGTTTATTGTGAAAAACTATTCAAAATATAAAGTTATTTGTATTGGTGCATCATTAGCAATGTGTTCTGGGGAAGAAAAGATTGTTCCAGATATTTTAGATAAATTAAGTCTTGAATTTATTTGGCGATTACGATCAGATACAATAAGAAGATTAAAAAGATTAATTCAAACGTTTTCCTATTTTCTATTAGGTATTATCAATAAAAAAAATAGAGATATAATAATTGAAGAATAACAATAAAATATACATATGGGTTAGCGATAGATCTAAATTCACAGGAGAAGGTAACTTATCAAATAAATTTATTAGTTGCTTAAGAAAAAAATATAAAATTATTTTTATAAAAGATTTAAAAACTAAAAGAAATTCTTTTACACATAAATACTTAGTACCATTTTATGGAATTTTTATGTTGTGGGTTAAGTATTTAGAAGGAAAAAAAACTGGCTATATAAATTACCTACCTTTGTGGAATTTTTTAATTTTTCTAATACTCCCGCCTAGGGTAATAATTGGTCCAATTACTGGAGGTTCAATAAAAAATGAGAATTTTTCAATAGATAGTATTGTAAGATTTCTTTTTTTTCCTATCTTTTATTATTTAACTAATTTAATACTTTTATTCAGGTATAATAGATTAATCTTTTCAACATCTTTATTAAAAAAAAAACTTTTTAATAAAGTTTTAGATAAATCTTTATTAAATTTTGTTTTTTTATTTTTAAAGAAAAAAAAAAGAATAAAAAAAAAGAATTACTTAATTATTTACTACAAAAAACATGCCACAAAAAATTATGATTTTTTAAAACAAATCTTAACCGAAAAATATTTCACTAAAAGAAAATATAAATTCATTGTGGTAGGTGAATTTTTAAATGAAGAAAAAATAATAAATAAAGGATATCTATCTGATAGTAAGTTAGAAAATCTTATTGCAAAGTGTAAATATGCTTACGCCTCAAAAGAGAACTTATATAGTTTATTCTCCATTAAAGCAATTAACAACAATGCAAAACTGATAACAGAAGGATTGGAAAAGAATCGTCCTGAATATTTTCAAGATATGTTTATTAATTTAAACGCTATTAGGAAGGAAAGCTCTCAAAAAAAATCAAAGAAAGATTTTGTATATTTAAATAAAATTAAAAATGATTTTAATAATTTTTTTGAAAGTCTCTGAATATTTCAATATATTTTACTGAAATCAAAAAAATAAACATATCAATTCCATATAAGCTAAAGCTATTTTCGACAAGACCTCTAAATAAAAAGAAAAATATACATAGGTTTGAAAAAATAAATAAATAATCGTTATTTAACTTTTTAAAACTAATTTGATTTATAAGTTTCAAATACTCAACTAATAAAAATAATAAATAAATTAGCAAAAAAGTTAAACTAAAGACCCCCCCACAAAGTAAAACATAAATAAAAATGTTAGATGCATTTTTATTTAATAAATTTCTGTCAGATTGAGGTCCATTCCCAAATAGAATATTTTTTTTAATTAAATTTATTGACTTTTTCCATATTTTAATTCTACCACTTGTTTCATTGGGGGTTTTCCATCTACTATTATTTGAAACTAGTCTTTCAGCCCTTTTTATTTTATTAGCTTCAAGCCATTCGAGCCCAGATCCTCTTGCGGGAAAATATTCAAAATTTTCTTCTTTTTTTACATTCTTTAATATTATTTTAAAATTATCTTTATCTTGTAAAATTATTTTTTCATATTTTTTTTTCACCTCAGCTACACTTTTATTTTTTACTATAATAAAATTTGAGCTCTCGGTATCTATTAACTGAACTCTAGTTTTTATTTCTAAGTTAAAAAATAAAATAGGAATAATAAAAATTAAAAAAATTTTGAAAAAATTTTCTTTTTTAAAAAAAATTGATGAATATATAAAATAAAAAATAAATGTTAGGATATAGAAATATAACGTAGCTCTATTTTGAGTTTTCCAAAAAATTAAACCTATATAAATTAAAACAATATAAAAAATAGATTTAAAAATTATATTTTTATAGTTTTTATTCTCACTTAAAATTATTGAAAATATTAATAAAAAAATTACTAGTAACATTCTATTATATCCACTACTTCTTGGTACCGCCTGACCTAAAAAATTTTTACCTGGTGACATTATATCGGATGAATATAAGGTAGTTATATAGTTAAGGTTATGGAAAATTCTTGTGATTTCCTCTAAAACAATAGAATAGCTAATTATTAAAGTAACAAAAATAATAAAAGAAAGAAAAATAAAATGTAATATTTTAATATTTCTTAAATTATGAGAATAAAATTCTATTGAAAAAATAACTGATAAAGCACAAATTAACCAATAAAGGTCTGAAATATTTCTATCTTCAAAATTTATATATCCTGGTATTTGAGATGTAATAAATAATAAAAATAAAATAGAGCTTGTGCTCAATGTAAATTTTTTTTTTAAATATATAAATAATAATACTGGCAGAATTACTAATGGAGCAATACCTCTAGTGAAATTAAATATGTCTTTAAAACTATAACTTATAGATAATGATGGAGGACTGTTCAATGATGAGACTAAATAAATAAAAATTAATAATCCAAATATTTCTTTATTGAAAATTTTATTTATCATTTAAAAAAATAAAAATGCTTATTTGATTTGAATTTATTCATACTTTTGATTGGTATGATGGTTGTTTTGTCTATATTTTTCTCTAAATTATTAAAATAATTTACATTATTTATATTTTCAAATTTACTTTGAAACGAAATTAGTAATTTTTCTGCATCAAATAATAAAAAATTTAATTCTTTCCTTAAGTTTAAGGGTAATTCAGATAAAGCCCAATTAGATATTAAAAATTTTTTTTTATTTCTAAACTCTGAAATCAACGATTTCAATATTTTTAAATTTGAAACAAGAATTATGTTATATTTAGATTTATTAAAACCTACATCGTAATTAAGGTTTTTTAAATAATAGTATTGTAACAATGATACCTCTGCAGTATCAAAAATTATGTATTTTTTTTTTTGAGATGTATATTTTTGTATTATATTAGTCATACAACCATATCCACCCCCAATCTCGATGAATATATCTGTATTTAGATTATTAAATTTATTATATTTATGTAAATGATAGACATGTCTAATAAGATTTCCACTACTTTTCTTATAAAGAAAATAAGGCACTGGATTTCCAATATTGTTTTCTAAAAGTAATTTAGATAGCTTTTGATTTTTAAGAACTTCTTTCAACTGAATGTTTAAATACATTCTATTGTGAACAAAAAACATTTTTTGAATAAAACTATTTCTTAGAAAGTTATTCAAACCATTTTCAATTATTAATTTTAATAATTTTCTGCTAAAAACATTATGAGTATTTAATTTATATTTATTTTTACTTTTTATTTCTAAAGCTTTATTTCTTAAATTAATCTCAAACTCTAATTTTTTTTTATCCATTAGTTCATTTTTTAGATTGTCAGGAAAACTTAAATAAGTTAGCAATTTTCTTATTAAATCATTAAACATTTTGCTTTATTTTTGATATTAGTCTTTCAATGTTTTCATTTATATCATGCATTCTAACATATTTGTGACTAACTCTATTGGCATAGTATAAATATTTTTTTTGAGATTTTTTTAATATTAATATTTTTTTAATTATTGATTTGTAATTTTTAACTATTGTTGGCTGTTTTTTATCAATTATACTTATACCTCTAATACCAATTTTTGTAGTTATTACTGGTACACCATAACAAAGAGCCTCAATTATTTTAATTTTACTTCCATAACTTTCGTTAGAGGGTACGACTAATGCTAAAGAATTTTTTAAATATTTTAAATATTCCTTTTTTGAAGATATTTTATTTTTTAACCAGGGTTTCTTATATATTAGACTTTTATTTCCCATGATTAATAACTTAATTTTTGGATCTTCTTTAATTAATTTTGGCATTAAGATATTTACTAGTTTATCTATTGAATATGCGTTAGGCTTATATGAATAAGATCCACCAAAAAAAATATAATTTTTAGTAATTCTTTTTTTTTTTAAATTATTAATGAAACTTATAGTATTGAAAAATAAGAAAGTTTTAATTTTATAATATTTGAAAATTTTTTTCTGCTCATTTATTGACACTGAAGTTGATAAATCTGAGATTTCAAATACTTTTTTTTCAAAGTATTTTGTTAATTTCCATATAAAAATATTACTATTTGCTCTTCTTATTTCATATTCAATACTATGAGACTTATAAATAATTTTAGTTTTTTTTTTAAAAATTTTTATTAACACTAATAAAAAAAAAGAAAACCCAATCCAACTTACTCCCTCTATTATCACAATATTATTTTTTGCATTAAGATAATTTCTCAGGGATAGAAATAATCTTGGTATTGCTATAATTTTTCCAAGACTACATTTGAAATAATTTATATTTCTTATTTTTTTTGAACTTTTTTTATTTGACAGTTGAAAATATTTTTTTTCATATGGCCATTTATTAAACAGACTACTACACACAACAGATGATCCAAAGTTTACAGGAAAAACTTCAAAAAAAGATACAAAAGCAAATTTTACATTTTTCATAGGATATAGTAAGAGTTCAAGTTTAAAGCCATAAATACTTATATAATAGTTTGTAGATGAAAGATAAAATTAATTTTAATGTTTTTAACCAACTAATCTTTTACTTATTTCCTATATCTATTGTTTTTAGTAATCTAATATCAAATCTATTTGTATTATATTTTTCTTTTTTTGGAATTTATAAAATTATTGTAAATAAAGATTATAAATTATTAAATTTAAAAATTATAAAATTTTTTACTTTATTTTGTTTTTTTATTTTTATTAATGTTCTAATTATTGATGCAAATTTTTTATCAGTAAAATCTTCTTCTTTATTAATAAGATATTTATTTTTTATATTTGGTATTTTTTATTTATATAAAGCGTATAATAAAATATTTTATAATTTTTTTGTTATATATTTTTTGATTTTTATATTTTTATTATTGGATTCAAACTTCCAATTTTTTAATAATGGGATAAATTTATTTGACTTTAATAGTTATGCAATACAGACAAATAGAATATCTAGTTTGTTCGAAGAAGAATTAATACTAGGATCTTTCATTCAAAAGTTTACAATTCTTGCAGTTTGTTACTTTTATTCAGTACAAAACAAGAAATCAAACCTTTTAATTTTTTTTCTTTTAATTGCGAGTATCCAGATATGTTTTATCTCTGGAGAAAGAGCAGCATTATTTTCAATTTTAATTTTTTTTTATGTATATCTATTTTTATTTTCTCAATTCTCAAAAAAAATTAAAATACTAATATTTTTTAGTTCAATAACAGTATTTTCATTTTTTATTCATGAAAATGTTCAAATTAAGAATAGAATGATCCTGAATACTATTGAAAGTATTAATTCTTCAGAAACAATATACTTTTCTCCAGGTCATAAAAAGCATCTAGATAATGCAATAGAATTATTTAAAAATAAGCCAATTTCTGGCCACGGAACAAATAATTTTAGAAAAGCTTGTAAGAAGGTTGATCAAAAATTAAAGATATATGGTTGTTCTACACATCCTCATAATTTATTAGCACAATTCATGTCTGAGAAAGGTATTATTGGATTAATTTTTCTTGTATTATTTTATGGTTATATAATTTTAAATATATTTAAGTGTTTTTCAAATTTTACGGAAGATAATTATAGAAAAATTGCATTACTGTTTTTTGCTATTCTAATATTTTTTAATCCATTATTTCCAAGTCATAACTTCTATAATAGCTGGGTAAATAATATTATATCAATTATTTTCGTATTTTTTTTAATAATCCATAGTAAAAAGATTAATGCTTAATAATTATATATTTTTAATTATTTTGATAATTATAAATATTATTTTCATAAAAAGTTTTAGTAAAATAAAATTTTTTCATACAAACATTGATTACCCAGACCAAAAAAGAAAAATACATAAATACCCTATCCCTTTAGCTGGTGGTACAATAATTATTTTTAACTTATTTTTTTTATTAATATATTTTTTTTTTATAAATCTTGTCGATGATAAATTAATATTTTTTACCTCATGTATGTTTGTTTTTTTGATGGGATTCTTTGATGATAAGTTTAACTTTTCTTATATCAAAAAATTTATCCTGTTATCGTTTATTTTTGGATTTTGTTATATTTTTGACCAAAACTTTAGAGTGGTAAATTTATACTCTGAAATCTATTCTTATGATTTTAACATTAATAAATTTTCTTTCTTTTTTACCTTATTATGTTTTTTGTTATTTTCTAACGCCTTGAATATGTTTGATGGCATAAATCTTCAATGCATAATATTTAGCTTAATAACATCAATTTATTTGTTTTTTGTAAGTGGTTATATGGAAACATTGACCTTAATTATTTGCTTGCTATTTTTGTATTATGCCAATAATAAAAATTTACTATTTTTAGGTAACTCTGGTTCATATCTGTTATCTTTTTTTATATCTTATCAAATTATATATTCTTATAATGAAAGGTCAGTTATAAGCATTGAAGAGATATTTATTTTATTAATGATACCAGGTATTGATATGTTAAGGCTTTTTTTTCAACGACTAATTAAAAAAAGAAATCCATTCAAGGGTGATATGTGGCATATCCATCACTTATTATCTGCTAAATATAGTTATCAAATGGCCATTACATTAATATCATTAATTTTAATATCAAATGTAATACTTTTATTAATTGATTTGAATAAATTAATAATAATTTCTTTAAATCTAATAATTTATTTTTTTTTAATATACATTTGTAGAAATATTAAAAATTTTTGACAAAAAAAAAGTTGTTATATTTTTTTCTTTGAATAAATTTGTTAATTTTTTCATTTGATAAATAGCTTAAATTAATACCATCTTTAGTAATATAAGTTTTATAACCAAGATTATTGAGTAATTTGATGGTCTTCTTAAAACTCTTGTTATGTCTTTTTTCAATCTCTATTAACAAAATTGGATTATTTTTTTTTAAAGTTTTCTCCATTCCTTTTAAAACAAAGTATTCAAAACCCTCAACATCAATTTTAACAAAATCAATTTTTTTGAATAAAAAATTTTTAAAAAAAAGATCATCAAATTTTTTAGTAATAATTTTTTCATTTTTAAATTTCTTAAATTTATTATTTATACTGGAAAGAGCATAGTCATATTGATTTGCTTTGATTTCTGGTATTTTAATGTTCATATTTTTGTTTGCATTTCCTAATGCGTATGAAAAATATTTTGTGTTTTTATTTATTAGAATTTTCAATAGTTTAATATTTCTCTGTAATGGTTCAAAGCATAATACCTGTTTTGAATTTTTTTGAAGTTCTACAGTATAAGTTCCTACATTTGCACCTACATCTACAGAAATATTAAATTTAAATTTTCTTAAATATTTAATATTTAAGTCGCTATTTATAAATGTAGGAAAAATTAATTTTCTGTATATTTTATAAATTAACGGAATTTTTCTTAAAATTTTTCTAAAAGACATTTTATTAAATATTTGATGAAATAGTTTTTTCAAATATTTTTAATTTTAATTTTGACTTATATTTTTTGATATTATTTTTTATTTTTGAATAATTTTTTTTTCTGAGAATCTTTTTAAGCATTATTCTTAAATTTGAATTATAGATATATCCAATTCTATTTGATTTTACTATCTTTGCAATTAATCCTCTATTCGATGCAATTACAACTTTTTCCGCCATAACAGATAAATTTAAAACTCCACTTGAACTATCCGAACTATTATTATTATATCCAAGCCAGACAAAATCTGTTGAGCTAAATAACTGTCTTTCCTCATTTTCAGAAATGAATTTATCCAAAATATACAATTTTTTATTTTTTATTAATTTTTTAAAACCTTCTCTATTTTTTAAATTATTATAAAACTCGTTGTGTATAACACCCGCCACAATTATACTATATTCATTTAAATTATCATCTGAACTGACGGTATCTATCAATTCAATCAACCCTTTTCGAATAGTAATTGCTCCATAAACTAAAATATATTTCCCATTTTCTTTAAATTTAAATTTTCTTCTAGCTAAATATTTATTTATTGGTTTTATTTCATTAAAGGCCTCATTTACGAAAATTATTTTTTTACTTTTGTAATTATTAAAATTTAAAAAATCTTTAATTAAATAATCAACTAAAAAAACTTTCGAAACATTTTTATTTTTTATAAATAACTTAAATAGAAAAAACTTTACTTTGTCTAAAACAATATTTTTTTTAAATTTATAATAAGAATGGTGAAATTTGCAATTTAAGAGTAGTCCATTGATATTCTTTAATTTTAGAAAAAATCCAAAAAAAGCGTATACATAAAAAAAAGGATCTAAATGATTAAAATAAATAGCATCATATTTATTTTTTTTATCAAGCTTAATTACTTTTTTTATGACTACATAAAAGTAAGAGATTTGAAAAAAAATTTTAAACAAAAAAAATTTATTTTTTAAAGAAAGATCGTAACCAAACGTGTATGTATTAAATGATTTATTATTTTTTTTTATAATTTTATATGCTTGTGTATTAACCGCCTTTTTAGACGTTACTAAGTCAATATCAAATTTTCTTTTTTTTTTGAATTCATTTATAAGTTTATTCAAATAAAGAACAAAATGATGTCCTTTACTCTCAGGCTCAACAATTAAAATCTTCATTTATTTTTAGAAACCAAATATTTTATGTGTGGAGTTTTTTTATTTTTTATTATTAATTTTTTATTTGCATTAAATTTTTTCCACCATAACTTTGCAAAATTGGATACGCTAGTTCCCTTTCCACTCCCTATATTTTTTACAATTAATCCACTTTTTTTATATTTATTAAAAATATCAATTGTTTTTTTTGAAACATCATGAACACTAATAAAATCTCTTACTAATGATCCGTTTTCAACAACAAAATTTAAATTATTATTTGCATTATATTTGAGTTGTGCCCACAACCTAGGTAACTTCTCTCCCTCCCCATACACCTGGAAATACCTTAAATATATAAAATTTATTTTTTTATGAATTTTTGCTAGATTTTCAAGATGATAAAATAATGAGGCTTTTGATATAGAATAATAACCTTTTGGTAATAATTTTGAATTTGTTGATAATTTTTTATTTTTAACACCACTATAACCATACTCAAAACATGATCCCGGAATTACAAATCTTTTTATTCCTACTTTAATTGCATTATCAAATAAATTTAATGAGTGAATTACATTAGTCTGATAAGTGATCTCAAATTCATCAAAAAAATTTTTATTTTTGTAAAAATTTCTAGCACCAGTAGATGCAAAATGGAATACAGCATCATATCCCTTCAAATCATTTTTTTTAATATTTTCAATTTTTTTTGTTAAATATAAAATATTTGAGTTTTTATAGATTTTCACTTTTTTTTTTAGAAAAGCCTTAATTCGAAATCTTTTATTTTTTGATAATTCTTTTATTAAATTTTGTGCAATAAATCCTCCAGCACCAGTAACAATAATTTTCATAATTAATTTTTAAGATATTTTATAACCCAATCATATCCATTTTTTCCATAATCAATATATTTATTATCTCTTAAAATATTTGATAAAATAATAATATCTTCTTTAGTATTACCTGTAAGTTTAATAATACAATCTCCAGGTATTGTGTCACTAAAAGAATGGCGATTACTTATAATGGCAACACCTTTTTTTAATAATAATGATTTGATTACCGCAGACTCTACTGGATAAGTCCAAACAGATGGACAAATTATTATTTTTGATATTTTCATTATATCAATAAATTCCTTACTCCAATTTATTTTTTTATAGGATATATTTTTACTTATTTTTTTATAATCAAATTTACTTGGCAAAAAAAAATATTTTTCTGGCATTTGATTAGCAAGTTCATAATAATAATTTATTCCTTTTGGTGGAGTAATATGTGCATGGTAAAAAAAATCAAACTTGAAATTATTTATTTCATCTTTGTAAGATAAGTTCTCTGATATTAGTTTTTCATGATACATTTTTTTTATTTCAATTTTGTAAGTATTAAACTTTTCTTTAATTAATTTTTTATAACCTTCAGTTTGAACAATAAATTCGATATTTTTAACGTTATCTGATAGACTTTTTAAAAATTTTAAATAGTCTTTATCTTTCGCTTTGCCGTATGGATGATGATAACAATCAATATATGGATTAAAACTAGTATAGCATGAAAAACAGGGATTATTATTATATTCATTATAAGATTTCTTGCAGAAGAAATTTGTATCTAAAATGAATAATTTAATATGTTTGCTTTTAAAAATAAATCTGGAAGCAAGGTCATATCCAATTGATTGTTGGTGAAATATTACTAAATTTTCTATTTTAATAAATTTAACAATAATCTTTAAATAAACTTTTAAAATTGATGTAAATAATCTAATGAAAATTCTATTTATGAATTTATATTTCAAAAAAATACTTGGTGTAATTACTTTTGTATAATCTAGGTACTCTTTGTTTATTTCATGTAAATAGTCTCCGGCACCTCCATATCCAATAGGTGTTAAAGATATAAATATTTTATTAACTTTTATCACAATATTTTTTTTTTATTATTTTTGTATATTTTTTTGTAACTGTATGAGTAAACTTTGAAGATAAAATTTCACCATTTTCTTCAAGAAAATTTTTATATTGGTTTATATTTTTAATATTTTTTATTAAATTCTTATTCACATATTTTAACGAATCTCCTCTTGTAATGGCATGTTGATTTGTATCTTTCACAAAATTAAGAACATTCTCCCTTAAATAGAGTAAAAATCTCGAAATACTTATTTGTTTCTTATCCATCTCAAATATTTTCATTTTTTTAGTGGTAAGTAAATTTTTATACGATTTTAATGTTCTTGGTTTAAATACTAAATTTTTATCAAAAAAAGATAATTGAGTTTCTCTAATAGTGATCGGTTTAAGTCCAAAGCTGGCAGACTCAATATGACAAGTTCCCCAAAAGGTTACTAACCTTTTGCATTTTTGCATAATTTTATAATTTGAAACCTCATCATTTATTAATTTAAAATTTTTTGGAAGTTTGCCATTAAATAAATCATCTATAAATTCTTGAAAAATCTTATGTGAATTTTCACCCCACCTTTTTGAAATTGGATGAAATTTAATTCCCCATAATTCATTTGAATTTTCTATTATTTTCAATGTATAAATAAGCCAATCAGCATAATCTACAAAAATTCTTTTTTTATCTAAATATCCATATGAGGAATCTCTAAAAACGTGTAACATTAATATATTATTTGGTACTTCAAAATTTCTAATATTCTTTATGTTTTGGTGAGCATCATTGGCTGATTCATAAATTGAGAAACCTTTAACTCTTTTTTGCCAATAATTATTAATTTCTTCCTGAGGTACTTTATTTTTAAGAAATTTAACAAAATTCTTTTTAAGCATTGTTGGGTTACTATCTTTACGAGCATCATGATTATGAAAATTAAAATCTGCTTGACCATATAACTCAATTTTATTTTGTTTCCTAAATTCGGAAAGCATAGCTCTATAGAAATAGCATGAGTGATTCAAAAATACTGCCTTTAAATCATGTTTTTTAAGTAATTTTGCTAATAAAGATATTTCAAAGGTCTTTACTGAAGAAAAAATTTTAATATATAGATTGGGATTAAGATAATTTAATGAACCATTTAAGCAAGTATCCCAGACCGCATGATCAAATTCACTTTTAAAAAAGGAGGTCTTTTTTAAAATATCCGACCTATTAATTTTTAAGGCATAAATAAATGCCTTAAAAAATACTATAGAAAACCTTATATATTTATTTCTGAAAAAGAATGATATTGCTTTTTTTTGTTCAACTATTTCAAATTTTTTTAAATTTTTTTTAAAATACTCATTTTTATAAAATTTTGAACTTGGTGGAAGTTCGAATATTATTTTCTTTATTTTGTTGATTTCACAATATTTAAATATGATAGGTAAAACATAAGTATACTGCTGCTCGATAAAACCACCACCTACATAAATTGTATTTTGTTTCATTTTAATACTATATTTATAATTATATATTTAAAAAAGAATATTTATTAATGAAGATAGTTTGTATAATTCCAGCAAAAGAAAAATCAAGAAGATTGAAGAATAAGAATATATTAAGAATTAAAAACAAATCATTAGTTCAAATTACATTAGATAAATCAATAAAAATTAAGGAATTTGATAAAATTATAGTTTCAAGTGACTCAAAGAAGATATTAAATTTATCAAAGAAATATAACAAAGTTTTATTTATTAAAAGACCAAAAAAATATTCAACTTCAAAATCTAAGATGGGCAGTGTAATTAAACATGTAAATAGTGTTTTGTATAAAATTCACAAGTTAGATCCAACAATAATTGTTTTATTACAACCAACATCACCTTTGAGAAAAATTGCAACAATTAAAAAAGCTATCAAGATTTTTAAAGAAAATTTTAAGTATGATTATTTAGCTTCAATTAAAAAAGTAAATCATAAAGAATATCCAAAGATGCAGATTCATTTTTCAAATAAAAAATTAGAGAGCAAGAAATACTTTAACATTAAAAATATTTATACTGAAAATATAAATTATTCTCTAGATGGTGGGGTAGTGTTTATATTTAGAAATAACAAAAAAAATAAAGCAAATAACTATAAATTAAATGGTTATGGAAAATTTATTGAAACCAAATTCCCAGAAAATATAGATATTGATAAAAAAGAAGATTTAGATATCGCAAAAAAATTTATTTGATGTAGAGATAAATAAATATGATTAAAATTGGTAAAAATAGAATTTCTTTAAAGCATAGACCATACATAATTGTCGAAGCATGTGTGAACCATCAAGGTAACTTTAATATTGCCAAAAAAATGATTTATGCAGCAAAAGCTGCTGGAGCTCAATGTATAAAATTCCAACACCATATCGTAAAAGAGGAAATGCTTGAGAAAAATATTCCAAAGTCCTCAAATTTTAAAAAACCATTATCAAAAGTCATAGAGGACACTAATTTTTCATTAGAACAACATGTAAAGCTTAAAAAAATCTGTACTAAAATAGGTATTGATTACTTGTGTACACCATTCTCAATTAGAGCAGCTAACGAACTTAATAAAATAAATGTTAAGTTTTTTAAAACTGGCTCAGGTGAGCTAACAAATCTACCATTTATAGACTCTATAGCAAGATTAGGTAAGCCAATGATTGTATCTACTGGTATGAGTTTGCCAGAGGAAATAGATGAAACAATTAAGATTATAAAAAAACATAAAACCCCTTTAGGATTGATGCACTGCATCTCGGCTTATCCATGTCCTTATGAAATTATGAATCTTGACTTTATAAAATACCTTTCTAAAAAATATAAGATACCTGTTGGATTGTCAGATCATACACCCTCTATTTACAATGCTCTTGGAGCCGTATCTTTAGGTGCTTCTATGGTTGAAAAACATTTTACTTTTAACAAAAATCTTTCTGGACCAGACCACAAATCATCAATCAATCTTAAGGAATTGAGAGAATTAGTAAAAGGCACCTATGCTAATTTTTTAGCGAGAGGATCAAAAAAAATTATATTTCCTGAAGAAAAACAAATAATCGCATGGGCAAGAGAGTCAGTTGTGAGTATTAAAGATATTCAGAAAAATGAAAAGTTTACAAATCTAAATATTGCTACAAAAAGACCATCCCCCAAAAAAGGAGATTTGCCTGCTAGAGATTTCTTTAAAATTTTAAATAAAAAATCAAAATATAGAATTAAAGCTGACAGTATTATTAAAAAATCTCAAGTTAAATGAAAAAAATTCTTTTAATTCTAGAGTCTAGAGCAAGTTATGGGTATAGCAAAAATTTATTACAAATATTGAAAAAAGATAAAAATATTAAATTTAAAACCGTTGTAACTGGAACTCATCTTTCTAAAGAACTTGGATACTCTGTAGATAATTTAAAAAAAGATAATATTAAAATAGATTACAAATTAAATTTTAATAATAAAAATATAGTAGTCGGGATGGGAAAATTAATTCTTGAGTCAAATAAGGTTATAAATGACTTCAAGCCAGAAATAGTAGTAATTTTTGGAGACAGAGTTGAGTTATTACCATTTGCAATATCATGTTGTTATAGAAATGATGTTTTATTGGCCCATGTACAAGCAGGTGATAGATCTGGACATATTGATGACATGACTAGAATGACTCTAGCAAAATTGTGTCATATTCATTTTCCAGCAACTAAAATCGCTTATGAAAGGCTCACTAAGTTAGGTGAACAAAAAAAAAGGATATTTCTAGTAGGAGCTCCACAATTAGATGATATTAATCATAGTAAGTTATCAAAAATAAAAAATATAACGATTAATAAAAAAATAATTAATTTAATAGACCAAGAATACTTTGTTGTACTACAACATCCAGTATTTAAAAATCAAAATGAATATTTAAAGTTATTTAAAATAACAATTAAGGCTTGTATAAAGTTTAATAGAAAAATATTTATAATTTATCCAAACTATGATCCTGGCTATAAGCCTTTAATTAATTATTTAAAAAAACAAAAAAATAAAAAACGATTTATAATTATTAAAAACCTTGAGAGAAAGAAATTTCTGTCATTAGTTTTGCACTCAAGCTGCTTTATAGGAAATTCATCTGCAGGATTACTAGAGAGTCCAAGCTTAAAAATTCCAGTTGTAAATATTGGGGATAGACAGATTTATCGAGAGCAAAATAATAATATTTTTAATGCTAAATATAACTCTAATGACATATACAATAAAATAAAAAAAGCCCTTAAAATTAAGAATAGATTAGGAAATATTAAAAATATACATGGTGATGGTAATTCTTCAAAGAGAATTTATAAAGTTTTAAAAAAAATTAAACCAAATAAATTTTTTTTAAATAAAGATACTACTTATTAATTAAAGATCTTGTAATTTTTTTTAATTTTTTTTTTATAATTTTATTGTTTGAATTAAGATTAAGAATCTGTTCAATATTACTAAGATTAATAGTATTCTTTTTTCTATATAATTCTAAAATATGATTATTTGACATTCTGTTAATTATTTTCTCATTTATTGAGACTAATTTTTCTGTAATTTTTTCTACAGATCCTAATCCATAAAATTTATTACTTAAATAATTTGATGGCGATCTACCACTAAGATAAATCATTTTTTTTGCAAGTTCTAATATCTTAATTGGTTTTCCCATGTCGCAGATAAACAGCCTACAATTATCCTTACTTTTATCACCATTAATGATTTTAAATGCAGAAATTATTAAATTAGCAGCTTCTAAATCGCTCATAAAAAATCTTTCAACTTTTGGATGACTAATGCTTATTTTTTGTGCATTGAGCATTTTCAATTTAAAAATTTCAGCAACGGAACCATTAGAATTAAAAACATTTCCAAATCTAACGATGCCTAATTTCATTTTTTTTTTAAAAAAATTATGACAAACATACTCGGAGACCAATTTTGTCATACCTAAAATGTTAATCGGATTAGCAGCTTTGTCTGTAGATACATGAATAAAATATTTTACTTTATTAATGACAGATGTATGCAAAATATTTTTTGTTCCAATAATATTTGTATATATTCCCTGTTTGATATTTTCTTCAAGAAAACCTACATGTTTTAGAGCAGCAGCATGAAATACAATATCTGGTTTATGCTGTTTTAAATTATTTGATAAATTTTTGATATTTTCGATATTGGAAATAATAAATTTAATTTTATTAAAATTTTTTAAATTGTCATATAAAGTTTTAAATCTAAAAACATTGTATTCACTATTATCTAAAACATATATTTTTTTAATATCAAACTCTAGAATTTTTTTTACAAGGGCTCCTCCAATTGAACCAGCTCCACCTGTTACTAGAATTTTTTTATTTTTAAAAATATTTCCTATAGTATTTGTATTTACATTTAGTGTGTTTCTAAAGAAAACTTCATCGAAAGAATAATCTCGGAAAGGTTTTTCAATAATAAAACCATGTTCTTTCACATCTCTATTAGTCGATGCTCTCACGATCTTAATCTTATTTTTTATAAAAAAATCAATATTTTGATTTAAATAATAGATAGTTTTATCACCACATATGACTAATATTTTTATTTTATTTGTTAAAATATTTCTTCGTATAATTTTAAAGTCGTTATCGTTGCTAACTTTTTGATTTAAAAGCACATTATATCTTGAATTTTTTTCATTTATAAAATCAAAAAAATTTTTGTACTCTAATCTATAATTTATTATTCCTAAATTAATTTTTTTCATTTAAATATATATATACAATTAAGAAAACATGAAAAGAAATATATTATTATTAACAGGAAATGGATTTCTAGGTAAAAATTTAATTGATAATTTGAACAAAAAACAAAATACAATTTATATATATGCGAAAAGAAAAAAAAAATTTAAGACTCCAAAAAATGTAAAAGTATTTAAAGAAGATATTTTTAATATTAGAAAAATACAAATTAAAAATTCAATAATTATTTTAACAACGTTAAATAATATTAATAAAAATTTTGAAGAAAAATTTAAAAAATTACTAAACAAAATTATTTTGAGTAAACCATTAAAAATTATATTAATCTCATCAGTAAGCGTATATGCCAAGAAACAGAGTCTTTATTCAAAAAATTGTAAAATAGCTGAAAAATATTGTAAACTAAAATTTAAAAATCTAATAGTTTTAAGAGCTGGAAATATTTTTGGAGAAAACAAAACTAAGCCCTCTTATATTGAAAAATTATTAATCGCTTCCATTAATAATTTAAACTTAATTGAAAATAAATTAAATTTAAAAAGGTCATACATTCATATTGAAGAATTCTGTAAAGCAATTTCAAAAATTATTCAAAAAAATACCAAAAAATATAAGCTATATAATTTATCTAATAAGAATTATATTCTTTCCTCTTATCAGATTAAGCAATTATTAATAAAAAAATTAAAATTAAAGATTAGTTTAAAAAAGAAAAAAATTTTTGTAAATATTATCAGATCTGTTATTTATTCAAAAAAATTTGAAAAAGATTTTAATTTCAAATTTGAGAATAAGTTTCTTAAACGACTAATTAACTTAAGAAATTATTACGAAAAGTGCTATTTTAATAAAAATTCGTTTTGAGCATATATTTTTTTAATTTTTAATAATATTTTATTGCCCAGTTTTCTTTTATTTATTTTTTTAGAATTCACATTTACCTGATCTATATCCATCATACCAGGAATAACAGCAAAAACAGATTTATAAGATAAACAAAATCTTAATGCAAAACTAGCCATAGAGTTTTTTTTAATAAGATTGTTAAATAGATCATATGAATTATTCCAAATATTTAATTGCTGAATATTCCACTGAGACCTGTGATCATTTTTTTTGTTATTTTTTATTTTAATTAAATTATATTTTTTGGCAAGAAACCCTAGATTAAATGGAGTTCTGGCAATAATTTTTATTTTCTTTTTTTTACATAAATCATAAATTCCACTCTCAAATATTCTATGATCAATCAAATTAAAATTTAACTGAACAAAATCAAATTTTTCTTTTAATAGAAAATAAATACCATCTTTTGGGCTTTTGGGAGATATTCCAGAGTATCTAATTTTTCCATCTTTTTTTAATTGATCCATTAATTTTTTTAATTGTGAAATATTTTTACAATTTTTCTTTGTTGGACTATGGAGAAAAAGAATATCAACATAACTTGTTTTAAGTCTGGTCAAAGACTCATCTAACTGTTTTTTTATAAAATCAGGTTTAAAATTAAAAAGATCAATCTGTTTAAATGCAGTATTTTTTTTTTTATGTAAGCCAACTTTAGTTGAAAGAAAAATATTTTTTCTTCTTTTTTTAATTAATGATGATAAGATTTTTTCAACTTTACCATATCCATAGCTTGGAGCCGTATCATAGAAGTTAATTTTTTTTTTGAAAGCATGCTCTAATAAATATCTGGATTTTTTTACAGATATTGATCCATATGCATCACCAGATAGTCCCCATGTACCAAAACCAATTTTTGAAACATTATTAATTTTTAACATTAAAAATTTCACCTTGGTTATTGCTTAATATTGAGTTGGGATCACTATATACTTTTATAAGTTCTTTAATTCCATAATCCAGTGATATTGTTGCCTTAAAACCTTTTTTCTCAAGTTTTTCATTTGATACAAAATAATCTCTTTTATCAGGATCTTCACCATCTTTAGAAATTTCGTATTTAAAATCTTGAATATGTTCTTGAATTTTTTTACATAATTGTTCTTTAGTTAAATTTGCAGTACTTAATCCAAAATTGTAAACTTCACTTTTTAGTTTCTGAAAATTATCCAAAGCGAATATCATACATTTAGCTACATCTTCAACATGTACATAATTTCTTCTGAAGTGTGGTTGGAAAAGTCTTATAAATTTTTTTGTATAAGCTATGTATGTAAAGTCATTCACTAGTAAATCAGTTCTTACTCTATCAGAAACTCCAAAAACCGTTGCGAGTCTAAAACAAACTGAATTTTCAAATGATCTGACATATTTTTCAGCCTCTACTTTAGTCTTTCCATAAATACTTATTGGATTTAGTTCTGAATTCTCATCACAATATTCTCCAGGTTTGCCGATTCCATAACCACTATTAGTTACTGGAAAGATAATTTTTTGGTCCTTGGATATTTTAGAAACTAGAAATTTCACTGCATCTAAGTTTATTTCTCTTGCTAATTTTGGGTATTTACTACAAATAGGTGCTCCAACCAAACCTGCGAGGGGTATGATAATATCATTTTCTTTAATTAGTTTTTCATAAACTTTTTTATTTCTTACATCGTCTAAATACAAATTTATTTTTTTATTTGAAATGATATCTTTGAGTACGTCCTGATTAAATATTTTATTATCTAAAACTGTGATTGAATAATTTAGATTATTTATTAATCTTATTAATTTTGATCCTATATAGCCTAAACCACCCGTAATAAGTATTTTATTCATTATTAAATATTATTTCACTTCCTTTATTAGAAAATTCAAATTTAACAGGAGTTAATTTATAAAATTTTTTAATTAGTTTTTTCTGTATATTTTGATTTGCATAAAAAAGTATAAATCCTCCTCCACCTGCACCCAGAAGTTTGCCGCCAAGTGCGCCTGTTTTAATTCCTTCTTCATAAATTTTATCAATATTACTGTCAGTAATTTTATTTGAAAGTTTTTTTTTAATATACCAATATTCATTTAATAAGTATCCTAATTCATCAATATTTGAATTGACATTTGTTAATATTTTTTTTGATTGATTAGTATATTTTTTAATTTCATGGTAAAAATTTATTTTTTTTTCAATACTACTAATTTTATGTTTTTCAATTTTTCCTGAAAATCTAGATTTACCTGTAAAAAACATAATTAAATTATTTGATAATTTTTTTACTTTACTTTGAGCAACTTTTAATTTTCTTACATTAAAACCTTTTGAATTAAATATAATTTCATTAAAACCTCCATAAGAAGCCCAGACTTGATCTTGCGAGCCCACATTTTCTTTCATAATATTTTGCTCTAAATTAAGTGCATGAATTGCTATTTGTTTTTGATTTAAATTTTTCTTTTTCATTTGATGAATGCAATTTATAAGTCCTGCGGTAAATGATGAACTAGATCCAATACCTGAATTAGCGGGAAGATCGGCTGCATGCACTATTTCTAAACCATCTTTAATTTTATAGTATTTTAATATAGATTTAATACTTGGGTGAATAATTTGATTTGCCTTGTTAACCAATTCTATTTTACGCCAAACAAGTCTATATCTATTTTTAAAAAAAGGTGGAAGCTTTCTTAAAGTAATATAACAATATTTATTTATTGTAGTACCTATAACATTTCCACCATATTTAAGATAATAATCTTTAAAATCTGTACCTCCACCAAAAAATGATATTCGAAATGGAGTTTTTGATATTATCATTAATATATTAGATCATTGATTAAATAGAAATTTACTTGTATTTCTTTCTATTAAAAAATCAATAATATTATAATGAAAATATTTAAAAAAAAAATATCGTCATGCTTGATTCTAAAATTTAGCAGTTTTAAAGATTTTAGAGGCAAATATATAGAAACATTCAACGAGAAAAAATATAAAAAAAGATTGAAAATTAAATTTGTTCAAGATGATTTTTCATATTCAAAAAAAAATGTATTAAGAGGTTTTCATGGAGACGAAAAGACATGGAAATTATTTAAATGTATAAAAGGAAAGATCCAATTTGCAGTTGTTAATAATGATAAAGAAAGCAAAAACTATAAAAAAAACTTCTCAATTATTTTAAGTGAAAGTGATAATTACCAAGTCTTAATCCCACCAAAACATGGTTGTGCACATTTAGTCTTATCAGATTACTCAATACTTCACTATAAACAATCAACGTATTACAAAGATTTTCCCCAATTTACTGTAAATTATAAAAGTAAATGTTTAAATTTTAAGTGGAAAAGTAAAAATATTGTTGTTTCAAAAAGAGACAAGGGTGGAATTGTTTTAGATTAAAATAATTTTTCTAAAAAAACTTTATAATCTATAACAATTATTTTATGAGTAATTTTCAAGTTATTTAAGTAAATTGATTTATTTAAAAAACTTATTATTTTTAAAACTATAGATGTTATCCTTAACTAATAATATATGGTTTTTTATCTTTGCATTTTTTGCTGTCTGAATATCTATCTTATTATCACCAATTAACAAACTTTTAGACTCATTTATCATCCAATTTTTTTTTGCCTCATTAATCATTCCTATATTTGGTTTCCTTCTTTTATATTCAACTTTAGAAGAATAATTTTTAGAATTTTTAAAATAACAAGCTATATAAAATTCGTCTATATGTGCGCCATACATAATCAATTTTTTATTTATCCATTCATGTAAATAAAAAACTTTTTTAATATTATAGTAACCTCTTCCGACTCCAGATTGGTTAGAAACAACAAATATGTAGCAATCTCTGTCATTAAGAAATTTAATAAATTCTATTACCTTTTTTTTCCACTTAAATTTATTTACAGTGTGAACATATCCATAATCATAATTAATAACTCCATCTCTGTCTAAAAAAACTGTTTTTTTAGCATTGATTTTTTTTAATGTTTTGGCTGCTTTTGCAAAATCTTTTGGAACACCAATGTCTATAAATAAATTTCTTTTATCTGCATATATTTCTCCTATTGCTTGTTTGTCAGTTATCAATTTGGAGAAAACTTCATCTTCTAAAGAAAAATTATTTTTATTAATATATTTTAGTATTTTTTTAGACACATAATAAAATCCTGCATTAATAAAGTTGCTACTATATTTTTTTGAAGAAATTAAAAAATTTGAATTTTTGTTAATTGAAATTGGTTTGAATCTTTTTTTTTTATTGACTGATAAAGCCATTGCTAGGCAAATGTTTCCTTTTTGGTGATATTTTTTTTTGAGATCTAATATATTAAAATTGAAGAAAGTATCTCCATTTAACAAAAAAAATTCTTTTTTCAGATATCTTTTTGCATTTTTTAAACTTCCAGCTGTCCCTAATTTTTTTTTTTCTCTTATTAAGGAAATCTTAATTTTTTTAAAATTAGATTCATTAACAAATTTTTTTATTTTTTCGTGTTGAAAATAAGTTAATAACAATACTTCTTTAACACCAAAACGTTCTAAGTTTTTTATTACATAATATAAAAAAGGTTTTTGGTTTATTTTAAGTATAGGCTTAGGTATTTTTTTGGTTTTATTTCCAAGTCTTGAACCAAACCCTCCACAATAAATTACTGCTTGCATTTAAATACGTGATACTCTTATTTTACCATTTTTTAGAATTAATGTTTTATTAAAATTATTTAAAATGTTTTTATGGTGTGTAACAATTACAACTGTCATATTCTTGTTAAGTTTAATTATATTTTTAATTATTTGAGTAGAATTTTTGTTATCTAAAGCACTTGTAGGTTCATCCATTAATAAAAGTCTGGGTTGGTTAAAAATTGATCTTGCAATCAATATCCGTTGTCTTTGACCAGCGGAAAGATTTTTTCCATCTTCATAAATTCTAGTATTAAATTTATTTTTTAATTTGTTTATAAATATTAAAGAGTTTGTTATTTTTGCGCATTTATATAGTTTCTGATAAACTTCTTTTCTCGATATGTTACTAATATCAGAACCAAAGATTATATTGTCTTTAACAGAACCATCTATTAGTTGTACATTCTGAGAAACATAACCTATTTTATTTTTCAATATATTTAGATTATTTGAAAATTTTTCATTAATGTTTACAGTGCCTTTATCAGCTTTTAAAATTCCAAGTATCAAATCAATAACAGTTGATTTACCAACTCCACTAGGTCCCACTACAGCAATTTTATCATTTTTATTTATCTCAAAGCTGGTATTTGATAAGATTTTTTTATCTACATTTTTTTTATATGAAAAATCAACATTAGAAAATTTACAAATTACATTATTATTTAATTTTCTTATAAGAAATTTAGAATTATTTTCTTTAAATTTATTATCAAAATAATCTTTATTAAAAATTGAAACAGAATTACCATAAAAGTTTAATTGTTGTGTAAATGTATAAACTCTTGAAATGGAAGGTAGAACTCTAAATGCCATTAGCGCATAAAGACTTAGATACTGTGCTATCAAACTTACATCTTCTTTAGCAAGTATAAAGAATAGTAAAGAAAGTAAAATTAAAGTCGATATAATAAAGATATATTCAAAGTATATTTTTGGAATTACAGATATTGTCAAAAATTTTGCAACTTGATGGACATCTTTTTTATCTTTATCCAAAAAATCAAATAAAGCATAATCATACATTCTAAATATTTTTATAAATTTAATATTTTTGAAAATTCGAAACAAATGATTATTAACTAATTTATAAAAATAAGATTTCCTCTCACTTATTCTATGAGAATATTTTCGAATAATTGTTAGAAAAATATAAGATGACAAAATTATAAATATAATAAAAACTAATGAACCAATTATATTTATATAAAGAATAAAGAAGAGTATTGATATAACTACAGTTAATTCAAATATCAAATTTATTAGTACTCCATAAAATCCTCTCAACCTCTCAGCTTCAATTTTAACATTTGCTATTAAAGCAGAGATATTTTTAATCAAAAAAAAATTATAAGAATTTTTTAAGTATTTATCCAACAGCATAGCCGATGCGGAAGTTTGTACCTTACTAAAAAAAAAATTTGTATAATAATTAAAATAAATAAGTACGATAAATTTTAACGATGAAAAAAATAGTATGCTTAGTATTGATAATGTAATTACTTTATCATAAGAGAAGCTTGAAAGAATTTCTATAGAGCCCACATAAGACATCATTTTATCTTTCTGAAGAATAAGAAATATCAGAGGTATAATTGCCCCCAAAGATACTAATTCTAGAAAATAACTAAAAAAACTTAAAATAGACAAATTAAATGCAGATCTTTTTTTATTCTTAAGCTTAATTTGTTTAAAAATTCTATAAGAATTATAAATTTGACCCTTAATTTTTTTACTATTTATTTGCATTATAATTGTTAAGTTCTAATTAGGTCTTTCTTGATCACAATCCCCTTTAAATAAAAAAAATCTATTTTTAGTCAATTTTCCCTTAATAGCGAAATTAATTTTTATATTCTCTCTTATAAATGGTTCAAAATAATTTGGAATAATTTTTTTTGAGTTAGCAGATTTAATACTTAGTCCAAGTTTATTAATATATAAATTAGGTATTCCATGGTAGTAAAAATCTAAATACTCAACACTTTTATTTTCAAACAAATTAAAGATACTTTCTTTGAGTTCCGGAAGTGCTTTATATGAACCAAAAAAATCTATAATTCTAATGACAATCCTTGA